>Ga0315289_10000047_pt1 | contig 192467 bp, 204 predicted proteins | sample YL17G11_40_MG_FD_203452 | JGI IMG/M metagenome (GOLD analysis project Ga0315289, IMG submission 203452) | Sediment microbial communities from Yellowstone Lake, YNP, Wyoming, USA - YL17G11_40 | ecosystem: Environmental > Aquatic > Freshwater > Lake > Sediment | place: USA: Wyoming | collected... | reverse complement strand
GGTTAACAACATTATTTATTATCAATGAGCAGTTAGCTAGTTTGTTAGCATCGCTTGCATTATAACTAAAAGTAATCGAACTTAACGTTGATAATGTGTTGTTGCCTGGTGAGATAAGAGTCACATTTGGCTTTGTAGTATCTGCTAAAATATAAACAAGCGGCAGTGAGTCTCCGCCATTCACAATAGTTGTGTTTCCTTTCCAAGGCAAGTTTGTATCGCCAATTCCATCTCCATCCAAGTCAGTTCCATTATAATCCCTCCACCAGTTTCCTCCAGTGCAGTTTCCATTGATAATATTCTTCGGTCCAGTGCAGTTGTATGTTACATTCCAGATATTGTAATTGCTTTCATTGTCAATCACATTCACTGTATTATTAAAGCGATTATTGTAAAAGGTGTTATTGCTGGAGCCATAGTAAATAGAGATTCCCGCTGTGCTTGAATTCCTGATATTATTAGAGTAGATAATATTCCATTGCATATTCACACCCAGAATCTGTAATCCGTAACCATTATTCTGGATAGTGTTGTTGAAAATTGTATTGTTCTGGCTCTGTCCGCCGAAGCTTATCCCGTTAGCAGCTCGTTCAATAGTGCTGTTCCAGATTGTATTATTATGGCTTGATGAAAAAGCCACTCCTGTATTTCCACTTATCAGGCGGTTGCGTGACAAAAGATTGCTGTTGGCTGAGTTTGTTATGTAAACTTCAATTGCTGAAGAGCCCGGATTGTGAAGCGTGTTATTCAGGATAGTGTTATAATTAGATTCATACAAGTAAAGCGAGTAATCGCTTGTGCTATTGACAGTGTTGTTCAATATTGTAGAATAGTCTGCATATTCCATATAAATTCCAGTTGTAAAATTCTTGATTTGACAGTTTTTAACTGTGACATTGTCTTGTCCAGTGATATTTACTCCAAAACCAGTCCCATTTCCGATTATAAAGTATTTTGAACAATTAAGGTATATGTTGCTGGCACCAAATATAAGTGCACTTCCATTGCATGTTATGTTTCCTGTCAATGAAGTGTCAAAATACAGGGCAACTTCGCATCCAGGAGGGCAACTATTATTATTGAATATCGTTCTTGTTTCTGTCTGGTTGAAGTTGCTTGCTGTGTCGCTTGCAAATGCAGAATAACTATACAATGTCCTGCAAGCCAACCCAGATTCATTTACATAAAGCTCCCATTTATCGCTGTCGTATTTCTTAAGGTTTGAGTAGTATTGTTGCTGTATCTCTGCAGCACTCAAGCCCCTGTTCCAAATGCGAAGCTCATCAATGCTTCCATTGTATTGTGCGTTGCCATAACCCTGATCAACAATGTAATTGTCTATTTTTATTCCATCACCAATTGTTAAGCCATACGGATTAACATTTATCGGCTGTGTGAAGTTCTTTGCTCCTCTCAATTCACCATTGATGTATATTTTTAATTGTGACATATTATAAGTCATTGCAACATGCGTCCAGTTGAACCTCCAGCCTGGTTTCATCATTTCGCCTCTGACCTCCTCTCCAGTATAATTTATTGCCTCTGCATTGTACTTCCAGCCGTCAACACCAGCATCAACAAATGCGGTTACCGTAGCATTAACGCTACTAACAGGCCATCCGCAGCTTATTCCATAGACATCACCCTTGCTTACAATATTTGAGCCAAAAGTTCCAAAGTAAAAGTATCCATCAGATGAATCATCCCATACATAATATGACTTGCCTCCGACAACCTGGAACTCAATTTCACTAGGATTGACTGTTCCTGGACCTCCGCGATACATATCATTTCCGTCAATCATAATTTCATATGAACTAAAGTCAGACTCATAGTGTCTCCATACTTGATGCCAAGTGCCTCCAATCATCTGCAGATTAGAGTATTCATCTAAGTCGCCAGGGCCTCCCCAGGTTGACGGACCGTAACTAAATCCAGTTCCATTAGTGTACGTCGCTCCTCCAAAGACATCCCTGCCGCAATCAGAACTCGCATCCCATGTATAATATATTCTGTTCGAGTACCTATCATAATTGTTATTGCCACTTACTTGCATATCAAGATTTGCCGGACTATAGAAAGTTCCCTCTATTGGCTCAGGTCCTCCAGTGCATTTGTAAGCAACATCATACGAATAGTCTACAGGAAAGCTTGTTGAACTAAAGTCTGTTCCATTGATTGACATGTTTGCTGTCCAAAGGGCTGCAGGGAATGTATTCTGGAACCATGCAAGATATATCTTGTCATTCGCAACCTGCATCTGAGCATCTGCATTAACATTTGACATAACTCTTTTTGTTGCATTGAATCCGCTTCCATTTGTGTACATTTCAGCTGTCCAAAGTGCATATATAGTAGATGCAGAATTGTTGTATCCAACCCATGCATAATATATTTTGTCATCAACAACCTGGGCTTGTAGGCTATACTTTGTTGAATTAGCAAGCAATCTATTTACAGTGTTGATTACTGAGAAATTTCCATCATAATCCATAAGAGCTGTAGTCATGTTCCATAATCCATCACTCCAAACATAATAAATTCCATAGCCTGTTACCTGCAATTGAATTCCACCTGAACCTCCAGCGCCAGTTGTTGTCCTTTGCGTTGCATTGAATCCTGTTCCATCAGTATTCATCTCAGCTGTCCAAAACTGGCTGTTTTTTATGAACGCGAGATATACCTTGTTATCAACAACCTGGAACTGTGCGCCAATCGCGCCCGGTGTTATATTTGTCGTAATCAAGTCCGAAGGGCAGGTTCCATTGAACCAGAACGAGATTGTCGAGCCATTCTCCAAGTCAATGCTTGGCGAGTAATCAGTTGTTACTGTTGTGTTGATGCCATTGAACAAGAAAGAATTGCCATATTTTCCATTTGTTATCTTCATATTACCATTCACAGTTCCATTGTTTCCATACAAACTCAAATCAGCAACTTTTGTATCATCTTCTCCTAATGAGGAGCGATTGTCAAAATTATACATAAGTACAAGGCTGTCATCATACATCGGATAATTAGTGCCGTCCCAATTGAACGTGAGATTGTTAAGATTTGGCTCTATTACAGAAACATTTATCCTGACAGAACTGCCTGTCATGTTTGTACCAGTTGCTTGCGTCGGCTCAACAAACCCAATCCAAGGAGGTGTTGTATCAACAAGTATTGACATGTTCAAGTCAGACCATGCTGAGCTTCCGTTATTAAGGGTAGCAAGACAGGTCCATTGGTAGCTTCCATTAGTCAGGTTTGTAAACACAAATGATGTCTCATTCTCATATCCTGTAACAATATGTGTCTCATTTGCTACCCATGAGCCATTGGTATTAAGATATAATGTAATATTCGCAAGACTGCCAGTAGCGCTGATTGCTGAGCAATTCAATGTTATTGTGCTGTTGCCTGCAAATGTAGAAATATCAATTGGAGTAGGTCCAACACCAAGAGCCACTCTTTTAAGCTCGCAAGCCTGCACCCAATCAATATGTCTTCCATGGCTTTCCACACCAACTAATGCCATATCTGGATTTGCCAGATAGAAATTGTCAGTAGTGCCATAAAACTTGTGTAATTTTGAACAATTATTCAAATTGACAAACAAGTCGCCATTCAACTTGCAAGTATGTATGAAATCAACCTGGCTTCCCCAAATATCCATTCCAATCATTATCCAGCCTGGTCTTGGTGCCTTGTCACTGTAGCCATAATTCTTGTCTGCCTTCACACACCTGCTCAGGTTGAATGTCATGCCATAATTTAGCTCACAAACCTTGAACCAACTTCTCCAATGCCCATTTGCATCTACTCCTAGAGCAACATAATTGTCTTTTGTCGGACTCTCTCCTCCCCAGAAAGTTCCATTATAACCATAATTCAGCCTTGCCTTGTAACAGTCTGAAAAGTTAACTATAGGTGCAATGACATAATAAGTGTAGTTTGCCTGGCTCACATTGCTTGAACCAGCAGTGTCATAAGCAAGGCAGTTCCAGTTTATTGTTCCAAGTCCTGATGCAATATTTAATACAGAGGTGTTGCTTGCTCCAGAAATGTTCTGGGAAGCGCCAGAAACATTCCATATGCCGCTGCTATCAGAATACGCCGTGATATTTTTCAAATTGCTTCCTGTATCAGTCGCATTGCATATCACTGGCTGATTCTGGCTTACACTATTCCATGATTTAACTGTAGTGCCATTATAAGGATATACGAGAGTTACATTTGGCGGATCAAAGTTGAAAAATATTGTAGTCAATGGCAAGTAATCGCTGTTTGTTATATTTCCGCCAGACCTGTATGGCAGCAAGGTATCACCAATACCGTCTCCATTAATATCCACGCCATTATAATCATGCCAGAAATTTCCTCCTGTGCAGTTTCCGCCGATTATATTGATATTTCCAGCAGTACAAGAATATGTGACATTCCAGCCGTTGTTTCTGTTTGCAAAAGCATTTGCATACAGGTTGTTCTTGAAATAATTGTTATAGATGGTGCTGTTTGAGCTGAAGTTAAGATAAATCCCAAAGTGGCTGTTATTTGTAAGTGTGTTATTGGATACAAGAGCATAATCTGATGCATTGGTATAAATTCCTATTCTGTTATGGCTTAAGTTTGAATTTATAACCTGCGAGTTAAGATTCTTCATGAAGGCTACAGCATATCTCGGCTGTGTTGTCAAGGATGCAAATCCCCTTACTATTTCACAATTTTTTACTATTGTAAAATTCCGGTTAGAGAATACTCCATAATAAACTGTTGCGCTTGAAACATTTCCGTAAATGATTCTGTTTGTCCAGTTGCCGCAGTCTAGTGTGACATTTGCAGCAGTCACATTAAAGCACGTTCCTGTTGTCAAAACGCTTGTTGTAAGGTTGTAAATCGTGTTGCTTTCATTCAACAGCCGACATGTTATTATTTGTGTTATATTATACCCTGGCTGCCCGCCACTCGGATAAACCAGAGGCAGCCAGTCTCCGCCATAAGTTATATTATTGCTAGAGTTGTAAGGAAGCAGCGTATCACCAATTCCATCGCCACCCATATCTATTCCAGCATAATCACTCCAGAAGTTTCCGCCAATACAATTGCCTCCGATGATGTTCGGCCCTGCTGCACAGTTCAGTGTTGTGTTCCAGTAATTTCTTTGTACAAAATATCCATAAGCATTTATAGTATTATTGAAGACTTTATTGTTGTAGATTGTATTATTTTTAGCAAGACCACCTGTATATATTCCGTATGTATTGTTAAATACTATATTATTGTAGACAGTCGAGTTTGCTACATTGTCTATCAGTATTCCTTTTGCATCATAAGCAGGATCACTATGATTATAAACTGTATTATTAAATACAATATACCCCCCAGTACCATCAATCCTTATCCCGTAACCACCATTATTGTAAAGGGTGTTGTGCCTTATTGTTATATTTTTCGCACTTGCATATATTCCATACTGTATATTATTATAAACCGTATTATATTCTGCAGTCGAATTAGGCCTGTCAAAGCTTATTCCATAGTCATTGTTATAAATCCTATTTTCTCTTGCTGTAAAATTATCAGTGTTTGATGATGCTAACAACCCATAAGTATCAGCTAAGGATAGGGTATTGTTCAATGCCATAGAATTTGCAGACATAAAGAAGTATAAGTCACTACTAAAATTAGAAACTACGCAGTTTTTGATTGTTGTCCTATTATAACCAAAAATCCACACACCATAACCACTTCCATTCCCCGTTATTGTATATCCTGCGCAGTCCAAAACAGTATTATTCGCGCCAATTATCAAAGCAGTTCCATTGCATTGCAAGTTTCCTGTCAAAGTTGTGTTTTGTGTTATGTTTGAACCGCAGCCAAAAGGTCCAAGTATTGTAAGATTACTGCTCATCACAGTATCAGAATAATTCTGTTCGTCAAAAGTTCTTGCAGAACAGCTCCAGTTCTGTCCGAGAGAAATGAAAGAAGGCTCCAGTATGCCTGCCAGAGCAACCTGCCCTGATGTTTGATTTGATTTTACAAATCCGTCCTTGTATTTTATTGTGTAGTAATCTGTATCTCCTCCATTAGAAGAATATCCTGTCACATAAACATTCCCAGGAGAATCAACTGCAATTGCCCGAGCATTGTCGCCATTTCCACTACTATAAATTTTGCTCCATATCTGAGTTCCATTCGGCTGGTATTTTATTGTGTAGTATCTGTATGTTACAGCATCAATGCCGGCCTGTCCTGTCACATAAACATTCCTGAAAGCATCTACTGCAATGCCATAAGCATAATCATTATTGCCTCCATCATAAGACTTATTCCATACTTGACTTCCTGATGAATTATATTTTATTGTATAGTAATCCAAGCCTGATACTCCTGTTACATAGACATTTCTTGATTCATCAACTGCAATGCCATAAGCAGTCTCTGTTCCGCCGCCATTATATGTTACATTCCAGATATGATTTCCACTTGAATCATATTTTATTGTATAATAGTTGTCATTTGCTCCAAAAGAACCTCCAGTTAAATATACATTTCCAGAAGAATCTGTTGCAATGCCATAAGCCCTGTCTGAATTTCCTCCATCATAGGTCTTGCCCCATACATAATTTCCATTTGAGTCATATTTTATTGTATTGAAATCAAAACCTCCTACTGCATTCTGTAAATAGCCTGTCACATAGACATTTCCAGAAGAATCTGTTGCAATGCCATAAGCATAATCATTATCTCCACTGTCATAAGATTTGTTCCATAAAGCCGAACCGCTTGAATTATACTTTATTGTGTAATAATCAGAATCTGATATGTTATGCCCATAATAACCAGTTACATAGACATTTCCAGAAGAATCAACTGCAACTGCCCGACCAACATCAGTGTATGCTGTTGAAACACTCCTATTCCAGACATAACCTCCACTAGAATTATACTTTATTGTATAATACTTCAGGCTTGATGCTCCTGTCACATAAACATTTCCAGAAGAATCTACTGCAATTCCATAGGCAGTGTCTGTTACTCCGCTATCGTGGGTTTTGCTCCAGTATTCTCCAATAAATACTGCATTGTTCTTATACCACTCGCCTGAATATGTCAGATTGTCTCCATTAATATCTGTCGAACTTGCCCAGCACGTCAAATTCTCATTTGTGTAATTAGTTCCATAAGTCGAATTAAGTATAACAACAGGGTCAGAAGGCACCTGGTTTTCAGTACTCCTAACAGTTAGGTTATTCGAGCAGTTTGTTGCCCCGTCCTGCGTTCCATCATTAGGAGTCACGCATGCCTGCCATATCTGTCCTGCTGCAAGTTCTCGGCTTACAATCCTGTCAGTCCTGTTATTGTATAAGGCAGCAACCTGCTCTGCTGACAGCGATGTATTGTAAATTCTTACATCGTCGATTGTGCCGTTGAAATACCTGGCTCTTTGGTCTGTTCCTAAGCTAAGAGTATTATCATTTAATTGGATATTTCCTTTTACAAACGAACTTGTTGAATTTCCGTTTGTATATACTGTCAAATTAGTTCCATTGTAAGTCATTGCAATGAAATTCCATGTGTTGGCTGTGATTACATCTCTGGTAACTTCCTGCCAGCTTCCATTGTAAAGCCCGCCGCTTGTCTTGTTATTTCCTGCAAGTGTTCCGTTTCCTATTCTCAAGAAGTAGCCTGTTGTTCCGGTTGTCTTGTCAAAAATACCCCATATGTAAAAATCTCCTGCCCTCGTGTTAAAGGAAGGAACTTTAACCCATGCAGCCAAAGTTAGCGAATTAGTGAAATCGAATGCGCTCTCATTCGTAATTTTCATAGTGCCATTAACTCCATTAAACTCATATGCCCCTTTTCCATCATAACCTCCACTTGAGTTCCATATTGCTCCGGAAACATTCCCATTGCTTCCAAATCCTGAATAATCTCTAGTGAAAGTAGAATTACTTCCGCCTTCAAACGGCATGTTCAGCACCATTATTGGAGTATTGTTCTTGTACCAATTGATTATCGCCCTGTCTGCATTTGCCAGGGTATAATAAACAGTAAGGTTTTCTGTTGTGTAGTTTGTACCAAGAGTAGAGTTTAATACAACATTAGACACAACAGGGACAGCAGGAGGCGCTTCCAAAACTATTAATGTCCTTGTCTCTGTCTGATTCTCATTTCCACTTGTATCTTTGGCAGATGCAGAATAGTTGTAATTACTTCCTAAATTGCTCTCATTCACATACAAGTTCCATTTGTCTACATCGTGCTTGTAAAGGTTCGAGTAATATTGCTGCTTGATCTCATCAGCACCCAAGCTCCTGTTCCATATTCTCACTTCGTCGATGGTGCCGTTGAAATAACTATCAGCCCATCCTCTTCTGCCAATCGCAACAGGCTCTACTGAATTGCAAGTTCCAGTATAAGTTCCCGATGAATCATTTGTATTGTCACTAACCACACCATCCAGATATACATCAATTCCATTAGCACTTTCGCTTCCATCATAAACACTGCAAATATGATGCCATACATTTGTGGATGGCGGAGTATTAATTACTCTGCTAATATAATTACTACTACTACATCCAAGCATATAAAAAGCAGGTCCTTTTCCTGCTGCATTCACAAACTCCCACTCAAATTTTGCTCCTTCTGAGCCAAATTTAGTAACATACGCCCGCTGATTTGCAAAAGAAGCTTGTTTTATCCAAGCACAAATACTGGCGGGTTTGTCACCTCCAGTACCATTTGTAAAGCTAAAAATATCTCTATCTGCTACATTAATATAATCATTCACTCCATCAAAACTATAAGCCCCGCCGTATTTTCCAGCAGGTGTCCAGTTGGCTCCATTATAAACAGTTCCATTATTGCTGTATTTTGAAACATCAACAACTCTCGTCGAATTTTCGCCCAAGCTCGACAAGTTCTCGAAATTCATCATCAGCACAAGGCTGTCATTGTATATAGTGTAGTTTGTTCCATTCCAGTTCCATTTAACCTCATTCAAGTCAGCAGCATTAGTTATTGAAACATTTATCTCTGCATAATTATTTGTTACATTCGCAAGATTGTCTGGCGTAGGAGGAACAAAAAATATTGATGGGAATTCTGGTGGAAGTTCCAATACACTAAAAGTATAATTAGAATCTCCCCAATCACTTCTTCCAACAGCGTCAAAAGCAAGGCAGTTCCATTTGTATGTTCCCAAATTAATATTATTCACTGTAAATGTTGTGCTGTTGCTTGTTCCTGTAAGTGATTTTGTCTGATTTGCTTTCCATGTTCCTGTTGTATTGGTATATAGCGTAATATTTTCTAAGCCTTCATCGTCAGTTGCAGAACAATTGAATGTAATTGAAGTTAGTGTTGTGATATTTCCATTCGCAGGACTTACCAGAGTGACATTCGGATCCTGCATGTCCTGGCTTGTGAAATAGAATGTTATTGGCTTGGTTGTCGAATATGAACCGACACTTATCTCAGAGCAGATTGATGAGGTACAGTGCCATAAATCAGCTCCGTTATCAACGGCATATGCTCCTCCAAGAGAATCCGCGCTTATATTTAGGAAAGTGTCTGTTCCTCTTAATGTGCACGAGCTTGATGTACAGTAATAAATATCCCATCCAGAATTATCCAAAACAAACAATCCGCTGTTCGAATCTGCTGTTAAAGAATCAGATTTAAAGACAGTATTGCTTATTGATGCGCAGCTTGATGATGTACAATGGGACATATTCAAGCTTGAGAAATGTAATGCGAAAACTCCCCCATTTGTGTTTGCTGTCAGACTTGCTGCATTATACTGCGCTTTGCTTATTGACGCGCAAGAACTCGAAGTGCAATGAGACATATTTCCGCTTAGATAATGCAGAGCAAACACTCCTGCGTTTGTATCTGCGACAAGACTCGCTGGATCGTAAGCTACATTGCTTATTGACGCGCAAGAACTCGAAGTGCAATGAGACATATTTCCGCTTAGATAATGCAGAGCAAACACTCCTGCGTTTGTATCTGCGACAAGACTATCAGAAGAATATCCTTCTTTAGTTATTGAATTGCATGAACTCGAAGTGCAGTGAGACATATTATAACTAGTATAATGCAGAGCAAACACTCCTGCGTTTGTATCTGCGACAAGACTCGCTGGATCGTAAGCTACATTGCTTATTGACGCGCAAGAGCTCGAAGTGCAATGAGACATATTTCCGCTTAGATGATGCAGAGCAAACACTCCTGCGTTTGTATCTGCGACAAGACTCGCTGGATCGTAAGCTACATTGCTTATTGACGCGCAAGAGCTAGAAGTGCAATGAGACATATTTCCGCTTAGATAATGCAGTGCGAAAACTCCTCCGTTTGTGTCTGCTATCAGATTAGTGTTATATGTCGAAGCACTTATCTCTGTACAAGAACTTGATGTACAATACCACATATTATTTGAACTATCAAGAATAAATACAACTCCTGTTACAGTTGGAGTCATCGATTCTGGTAAAAATACGTTCGAATCAAGAAGACTGCAAGAACCCGAAGTACAATGATATATGCCGCTGCTCATTCCCAACACAAAAGCATCTCCCTCTGGAATACCCAAAACTCCAAGTTCTCCTCCTTTGCCCTGCACGTAAATCATGAACTCATTGCTTTCCACCGAGCTACTTGCAGAAAATGCAGTCACTTTTCCTGTTCTTGTGCCTATAAAATCTTTGTCTGGAATTAAAGTTAAAGCTTCGCCATCAATTAGTGATGTTATGTTCTCGATTTCTGTTGCATTATAGCTTGAAGCTCCGGAAAAATATTCGCTCAAATTCAATGTGAAATTTGAATTAACATTAATTGATATATCCTCAATTGGTTTTGTCTGGTTTAATACTGTAACATTTTCAGTTGGAGCTGAAGGCAGTTCAGGCAGAGTTTCATTCTCTTCAGCAGGAGGCTGTTCAGGAGGTTCTTCTCCAGGTATAGAAAATGTCTTCTGTCCCTCAACAATAACTGTCTCGCCATAACTGACAGAAACTTCAAGCACTCCTGTTTCAGGCCTGATGCCGAATTCAGAAATATTGATTGAAAGTGCTGTTGTGCTGTCTTGCAGATAATCTTGTCCAAAACCTTGCTCTTCAAAAGAATAATCAGTTGTCACAACAGCTTGACTGCTCTCAACACTTAATGTAATTGTGCTGTCATCTAATGCATCAGAATCATTTCTTACACTGCCTGGAACAAGACTTGCTTCTTGGTTAGACTCAAGGGCATAAGTAAACGGCTGAAGCCCTGTAACAGTTCCATCAATAAAATCAGTCAAAACAGTCTGTCCTGTAACACCAACACCCGGTTCTGGTTCTGCAGTTGGTGTTGATTCAGTTGTTGCAGGTGTTTCAGCAGCTGGCTGCTCTGGTGTTGTTGGTATTTCTGCTGGAGGTTCTGCAGGTGTTTCTTCAGTTACTGTATAAACAGGCTCTTTCTCTTTTTCATAGGTATCAATCTTCAACCTGAAATAAACAGCAGGATAAACCTTTTTTGTGCCTGGAATTCCATAGCCTTCACCACTTCCTTGCAAACTTTTGTCTTCAATAAAGAAGTTTCCAGTCTGTTTTTCATCTTTAAGCAATGAAGAAAGAGGAAATTCGACTTGTTGGTCATTTAATTTCAGTTTCACAATAGAATCAGCAGGAAGCAGCTCGCCTTGTTTCAAGTCCAAGGCGACTTGTCCAATGATTGACTCATTTGTGTAAGAGACATCTGGCATCTCCATTATGATTCTGCCAGTAGGGTAAAAAAGTTTCATCAACACAATAAACATCAGGAACAACAAAGTGATAGATGTCCAAAAGATGAAGTTAATCTTTTTCTTTTCTTCTCTGCCTAGATAGTTGGTTACAACTTTGTTGCCTTCTCTCCTGCTTTCATAATTGTAAGGCCCGTATATTTTACCATGCCTCTTAATGAATTTCTTATACGCCATTATACCCCTTTTATCTATATTTGTAGGGTAAAATAGCTTTTAAATCTTTCTTGAAAACAAGTTATTGTTAGAAAGTCACTAAATTCTCAGAGAAGTGTAAGGTAACTAATCTTTCTTTTGTTTTTCCTTGGGTTTGCTCTCAAAAAAGCCTTGGAACCATAATCCAATCTTCAAAATTTTAAGCAAGAATGCAATTATTATGCATACCACTCCAGAAATAGCAAGATAGATTAAAAGCTTCTGAGATGTTAAGAAAATGCTTGAAGCGAATCCCTGCACGAATTCATTTAATGCCAAGCCACTCTGTGGGATGTTTTTCAACAGCGCTGGCATGACAAACCTGTTGTAAATGAACTTTGTAGGAAAATAAAATACGCTTGCTGCCAAGAAGTTGATGCCAATCAGCATGAACCTGCCTGAAAACAGCAGAATCATTGCAAGTAAGGTAACAAGAATGACTGTAAACGAGACGCTTTTGAACTTCGCTGCTGAGTTGTAGATTGCTGGAACAGGCGTATTTTCATAAGCTTTTTCAGCCAGCCCTGAGATGACATACTGTTTAAAGTCAGGATAAGGCATCTTAAAATTTTCCTTGGACAGGGTGATGTTTTCTTTTGGAGAAAAAGGCACATTAATTTCAGACGCATTTGTCTTGTTGAAATAAACAGTGGCATTATTGTACAAACCTCCAAGATGTGTGTTTATTTCTGCATTGTCAGAAAACTGAGCAGTAGCTTCCTTGACAAAATTCTCTTTTGAAAGTGTCTTTGTGACAGAATATGAAAACACAAGTGTCAGAATCGCCAAAACAAGCACAATCGACAAAACCAGTTTCAGCACCCCTTTTATAATGCCCATAACTAAAGAATACAGAATGTGTTTATAAAAGTTATCAAAAAGAGGCTTTCTAATATAATCGAGAATGAATCCACTTAAACTTTGTATGAAGCTGGACGTTTATATTAATAATTCTTCTTATAAAACACTCAGGCACATCAAAACAATTAAAAACATCTCAGTTCTCTAACAATAATGGTGAAAATCGGCTTGGAAATACACGGTTATTTGCAAACCAAAGAGAAACTTTTCTGTCGCTGTAAAGCTGAACGGCATGTAGAAAAGGAAAACATAAATATCTGCCCGGTTTGCACAGGCCAGCCAGGCTGCAAGCCAATGGCTCCGAATGCCGAGGCAATAAAGAAGCTGATACAAATAGCATTAATAATGAACTGTTCTGTTAATACGCTTGAAAAAAACAAGAAGATTGCATGGCAAAGGAAGCATTATGACTGGCCCGATCTTCCTAAAGGTTATCAAGACACTGGTTCAGGAGCTTATTCAGTTCCTCTTGGGGAGAAGGGAAAATTTGAAAATATCAGCATACGCGAAGTCCATTTAGAGGAAGATCCTGCTGCATGGAATCCTGAAACAGGCTGTGTTGACTACAACCGCTCGGGTTTGCCCCTGGTTGAAATAGTCACAGAACCTGATTTCAAAACAGAATTAGAAGTAGAAAAATGGCTTAACACCCTCATCCTTACATTAAGCTATATAAAAGCAGTTGACAAGAACGCAGGCTTGAAAGCAGATGTCAATGTCTCAACAGGCGGCGAGAGAGTAGAAATAAAAAACTTGACAAGCATTGAAAGCATCAAGCGAGCAATATTATATGAAATAGAACGCCAGGGAAAGGAAAAAGCTGCAAGGGAAACACGAAGATTTGATGAAAAGTCCGGAAAAACAATCCTGATGAGGACAAAAGAGCAAGCTGAAGATTATAGGTTCATTCCAGACCCTGACTTGCCAGTTATTAAACTTGCAGAAAAAGAAGTTTCTGAGCTCAAGGCAAAACTGCCTGAAACACCAATGCAAAAACTTGAAAAACTTGTGAAAAAATTCAAACTCAACAAACAAGAAGCTGAGATTTTGACAAAAAATCTTGAAGTAGTTGAATTTTTTGAACTTGTTTGTGAAAAAATTGACCCGAGATTCGCTCTTCCATGGGTGACAATCGAGCTTCTCAGAGTTTTGAACTATAACAAAAAGACACTTGACCAAGTAGATATCAAGCCCGAGCATTTTACCGAGCTGCTTGAGCAAGTCCAAAAAGGCAAAGTCACAGAACTAAAGGCAAAACAGATATTAAACGATTTTATTCCAAAGTCATTTTCAATAAAAAGCAAGTTGAAAGAGTTTGAAACAATCGTGGATACAAAAGAAATAGAAAAAATCAGCGGCAGCGTAATAATAAGCAATGAAAAAGCAGTCCAGGATTACAAATCAGGGCAGAAAGAAGCCCTTAATTACTTGATTGGCGAGGTAATGAAAGCCAGCAAGCGCAAGGCAGACTTCAAGACAGCAAAGGCAATTCTTGAAAAGAAGTTAAAATAGTTTGTTTTAACAAAGCTTAGTGTTAATTATTAATATCTTAAACTTCCGATACACTTGAATATTGCATCGCAGATGGATGGTTTGTTCAAACGTCTCAAATATTTTTTATACTACTTCTTCACTTATCTCAAAACTTCCAGCAGGACAGCAGCAATAAACAGCGCGCTTAGCACAAGAATAACAAGCCAGTTTATTCCAATGCTGTATTCGGGCTGCCTGTTTCCTAATTTTTTGGCGCGAAGGTTCATCAGCAGCACAAGAATGCCAGTAACTCCGCCAGAAACAATTCCAGCAGTTGACAAAATCTGGACAAAACTTACAATCTTAAAAAAATAAACCACAAGGAATAAAATCAGGGGCACAAGCGATGATAAGAGCCATCCCTTGAATCTTCCAAGCTTGAAGTCAAATCTGAACATGTCGCGTATTGCAATACTCAATGCAAAAAATGCAGTAAACATTGTCATCACTCCCAACAATGCAAAAAATCTTCCTAAGCTCAGGGTTGCAATTTCCTGCACACCAGATCCAAAAGTGCCAACAACAACAAAGCTGAATGCGAGATAGACAAGAAATGCAGCCAGTACTCCTATGATTATGACTTTTTTCATCAACTTTTCCTGCTGACTCAAAACTCTCCTGACTTCAGGCAATGCCGAGAAAGCCAAAAAGCTGAAAAGTATCACTCCAAAAGGCGCAAATGTCTCGCTGTTAATATAAACAAGATTTTCAAGATTAACCTTGCCAATGAAAAACACAAATATCAGCAATACAAGTCCAAGAACAACAAACATGCTGATTTTTTCATACTTTTTCAATGCTTTTAAGCCAATATAAGTCAAAATTGAAAGCGCAAGCCAAAATAGCAGCGAGATAACAAGAGCATTTCCAAAATTTCCGAAAACAACATAACTCAAACTTCTTCCTTCGCCAATCAAGTATGCGACTAAAGCAGAATAAATTCCAAATATCATTGCAAAAAACATTAACCCCTTTCCTAATTTGCCAAGGTATCTTCCAGCCAAGCCTGTTAGTTGGTGTGTTCCTTGCGTCCTGAGGCTTACTTCTCCAAGATACAGTTTTGTCAGCATGATAAAACCAGCAATCAGAGCCATGTATATGGCTCCTATCAAGAACCCGGACTTTGAAACAACATACGGAATTCCAAGGAAACCTGCTCCAATAATCGTCCCAAGCAGGACTGCCAGCGCTGGAATGAATTTGCTTTTCATCATCTTTTTTTCAGTTTATTTGAATTTTACGGCTCAGTAAAATTCACTATTTCTAGGGAAATTGTTAGCAAGAAACCGCTAGGTTTCTTACAATGGGCCCAAGAGGATTTGAACCCCTATCACCCGGTCCGAAGCCGGATACTCTATCCAGGTTGAGCTATGGGCCCATCGCTCAATCAAGGACGCGCATATTTAAATATATTCTCTACTGAACCAAAATGCTTTTAATACATAGTTGGTTAGAGTATTTAGAACTCTAAACCATGATAATTATAACACATTCAGATGCAGATGGCATTATATCTGCTCATTTAATACAAAAGATAGCGGGCCCTGGCAGGATAGCATTTGCCAGCCAGCAAACAATAGTAAAGTCATTGGATTATTTCGCTTCAAAAAAGAAAGAAAAGCTCATTATTCTTGACATAGCTCCAACACCCGAGACATTAAAAAAAGCAAGCATGTTCAAAGAAGTATTGTGGATTGATCATCATGAAAAGACTGTTGAAAAAATTCCAGAGAGAATCAATTTCATACATAACAAAATGCCAAGCACAGCAGCAGTCATAGCGCAGAAATTCAATCTTGGAGAAAAACTTGTGGAAATTGCGAATGAAATCGACACAAATAATGTGAAGTCAGAAGACGCTGAACGGCTTCAAGATTATATTTCTTATATAAAAGGCACTGCAAAAGGCATAATTTTCCAGCCACTTGCAAAAGAACTTATACAAAGGCTGAACAACTTGTCATTCTTGTCATTTCCAGAAATCGCCTTGAAGGTAATAGCTCACAAAGTCAAGGAAAAGCAAAGAGTTGAAAGCCTTGTCATTGACTCGCATGCCATACGGGATGAAAAGCTTGTTTTTGTTGAGCCAAAAGCGCGGGTTTCAACCTACGAGATACTGAAGCAAGCCAAGGGAGACTATGTAGTTATACTCAACCGGTCAAATAAAGGAACAAAGCTCGAATTCAGGACAGGAAATGATAAGGATGTTTTGAAACTTGCAAAACTTTTCAAGGGCAGCGGCCATTTACATGCAGCTGCAGCCTTTACTGATAACACAAATGTCAGCAATATCAAGAAGAAGATTGTAAACTTTATAAAGAAGAAAATCTGATTGTCAAATTAAAAGTCTTGATTTGTAATCTCCAAAGGCTACTGTCTGTCCTGAATGTCTTGACTCTTCTGCAGCAAATGCCAAAAGATGACTTTGTAAAGATTGCTCTGCAGAAGTAAGATTACATCCTTTATTCCCAGACTTGACTGCATCAATAAAGCCCTTCAGCAACAAAGGATCTCCTCCACCATGGCTGCCAGTAGCAATTTTCTTTAAGTCTATGACTTCAATCCTGTCTTCTCCCTTCCTTCCACTATAAACCTTCTTGCATATTTCTCCTTTGCGAAGGTCTCCAATCAATTCGCCTCTTTCAAAATAAGCATCTATTTCCCTTGTCATGGCGTCTCCTCCAGACCTTAATCTGAAATTTGCATAGACACCATTTTCAAACTCAATTAAAACATCCTGGCTATCACAAACATTGTTGTCACATTTGAATACACATCTGCCATATGGTCCTTGTTCTATTGCTCTCTTTCTTCCTTCCTCGCTTAAATCTGTTGGAGAAATTACAGAGTAAGGCCATCTAACCTCTTCATTTTTAGTTCGATTCACATCAAGATAAAATTTTCTTGCGTCAAATAAACAATCACTAACAGAGCATCCATCAGCGCATCTTTCCAATGAGCTCTTCGGAGCATTTTTCTGATCAAAAAATCTTAATGAACCTTTTGAGAAGACACTTTTAACATCTTGTCCGACCAACCACAACATTATATCCAAATCATGACAGCTTTTCGCAAGAATAATCGGGCTCGCGTCCTCCTCTCTTCTCCAGTTTCCTCTCACATAGCTGTGCGCAAAATGCCAGTAAGCAATCTTTTCTGTCAAGTCAATATTCTGTATTCTTCCGAGTTCATCTGAATTCACAATTTCCCTTATTGTTTGAAAAAATGGGGCATAACGCAATACATGACAAATAGAAAGAACCTTCCCGGATTCTTTTTGGGCAGTTACTATATCAGCACAATCTCGGGGATTTGTTGCCATTGGTTTCTCAAGCAAGACATTGTATCCATTTTCCAAAGCTAAAACAGCCAGGTTACAATGTGTCTTATCAGGAGTTGTAATAAAAACTGCATCAACAGGGATTCTTTTTTCTAATGCTTCCTCTCCAGATTCAAAAACCATCTCTCTAGGAATATGATATCTCTCTGCCATCAATTCTCTTTTATCCCTAATAGGATCTGCAACACCTGCTATTTGGATGTCTAACCCTGCGTTCTGGGCATGAATTCCATAGGCATTTCCCCTGTCACCTGCTCCAATTACTAAAGCTGTTAAAGGTTTTGTCATTTTAATTTAATAAGTTACTTAATTTAGCCAAAAGTTTTTTAGAATTAACTCCTCTTTCAGATAAGTACTCTGCTGCTTGTCTTGGTGTTAGAACATCTATAACAGGGACTTTTTCCTGATATTCAAAAGGATTTTGATATGTACTAGCAGACTCTCTCCAGTCTAAATGTGTAAGTGCTAATTGTCCTGTTTGAGGATTAAAATCTAAATATACTCCTCTTCTAGTAACGAAACTTAACATATCGTCATTTGCTAATCTTAATGCATCTCCTCTTTCAATTAAAGATCTTCTTACAATAGGGCTATTTAGAGCTAGACTAAGTTGTTTTTCCATGCTTTCAATCTCTTCTGCTTCTCTAACATTTGAACTAATTTCTTCTGCCATAAAATCATTGGTTTTTTATGGTATATAAATTTTGTGCTAAGTAACTACTGAAAGATTACACCTTATCTCAATAATCTGTCATTTCAAAAAGATTTAAATAAACCCTTAATCATATCATTACAATGGTGAAAAAAGAGGCGAAGCATAAAGAGGAGAAATCTGAAAAAATTACGTTCAATATTTCTAAGAAAGACAATTTCTCAGAGTGGTACACTGACATAGTCCAAAAAGCAGAGCTCGCAGACATAAGGTATAATGTCAAGGGATTTATTGTATTCCAGCCCTGGAGTGTTTTGTCCATGGAAAAAATGTATGACTATATGGAAGGAGCATTGCAGAAAAAAGGGCACAAGCCTTACTGGTTTCCAACAGTTATTCCAGAAAAAAATCTTAAAATAGAATCTTCGCATGTAAAAGGATTTACTCCTGAAGTTTTTTGGGTAACCTCTCATGGAAACAACGAGCCAATAGAAGAAAAACTTGCATTAAGGCCGACTTCAGAAACAGCATTTTACCAGATGTTTTCATTGTGGATTCGTTCATACAAGGACTTGCCTTTCAAAACATACCAACGGGCAAATGTATTCAGGTATGAAACAAGGGCAACCCGCCCTTTTCTCAGGTCAAGGGAATTCCACTGGATAGAAGCGCATTGCGCCCATGCAACCCGGGAAGATGCAATGAAGCAGGTTCATGAGGACATGAAAACAACAAAAGAAATCTTGCATGATATTTTTGGCTTGCCATTCATATTTTTCGAAAGGCCGTATTGGGACAAGTTTCCAGGAGCAGAAAAAACATTTGCAGCAGATGTTTTGAACCCAGACGGAAAACTAGTACAACAGCCATCTACTCACTTGCTGAAACAAGATTTTGCCAAGGGTTTTAATGTAATGTACAAAGACAAGGATGGAAAAGACAAATATGTATGGATAACATGCTACGGTCCTGCAATTTCAAGGATATTTGCAAGTGTTATTGCAGTGCACGGCGATGACAAGGGCTTGAAGTTCCCATGGAAAATCGCCCCAAAACAGGTTGTTATTGCAACAATAAGCCAGGACAAAGCCATTTTAAAAGAAGCTCAGGATATCAAAGAAGAGCTTGAAAAAAATAATGTTTCTGTTGAAATAGATGCCAGCGAGAAAACACCAGGAGAGAAATTTTATTTCTGGGAGATGAAAGGAGTTCCCCTGAGAATTGAGCTTGGAAACAAGGAGATAAAAGAGAAAAAATTATCAATCTTCAGGCGAGATAATGGAAAGAAAGAAACAATAAACAGGAAAGAACTTTTGGAATATGTTAAAAAAACAGCAGAAGACATTGACAAGAACATTATGAAACAAGCAGACAACCTGTTTAACAACGCGATTGTTGATGTTAAAAATAAAAAAGAGCTTAAAGATATTATAGAAAAAGGAAAGATTGCCAGATGCAATTTCTGTTCTATGGAAAAAGAAGGCGAGAAATGCGCAGAAGTAATTGAAAAGGACATCCAGGCAACAGTAAGAGGAACCCGGCTTGATGAGAAAGAAAAGCCATCAGGAAACTGCATTATCTGCAGCAAAAAAGCAAATGCAATTGTTTACATTGCAAGGCAATACTAACTAGCAACTATCTAATGATATCATGAAATTCTCAAAAACAAAAGCCGTGATATACGCAATAGCAGCATACAAAGTGCTTGTAAATTTGATATTTGGCATTCTTGGGATTATGATACTGAGATTCAGCTGCAATCTTGAAAGACTTGAAGAATTTATTATTCTCTCTGGACTGGTAAATCCTGAAAATGGTATTTTTATCAGGGATATCATACCGCATGTCAATGTCACTCACTTCGGTATTGCGTGTTTTTTCTCGATTTCTCTTATAGTATTCGCTTTTTTGGAAATATTTTTCACAATCATGATGCTGAAAAAGAAAAGATGGGGTGCAATCGGGCTTTCCATTGTCTCTTCAATATGGATTCTCCTTTCATTTTTCTTTGCCGAGGAACTTCTTGTGTTCTCGACGAAAATAGGCGTGTTGGTTGACATAACAATTATCAGCTTCCTGGTTTATGCTGTCCGAGAAACAAAAGATTATTTCAAGAACTAGGAAGTTTTAGACATTTCTCTCAAATCTTTTACATCAATAATCCCGTATATTTCTGAAAAATGTTGATTAGAGCCTTGCCATGTGCAGCTATAATCCCTTCTTTCTCCAGGAAAACATGTATAAACACTTACAAGATTTTCTTTTGGCAGAAGCCTGAATCCAATCTCACTGTTCAAATCATTGCAGCCAGGCATGCCATTGTGAAAACAGAGATAAATAAGGTTTCCAGTAGATTGCGCGAGCTTGAAGAGCTCTTTTTCAGTCATAGCGTCAATATTATCCGCACTTTTTCTTACCCATCTCTTATTTCCATCTAACATGCAGGCGCTTCGAGCCTTGCGATTCCTATTGAATGCATCAAACATATCCCTGTAATTTAAAAAATTGAATAGCACTATTATCTGCCCGAAACCCGTGTCTGGTGAGCGAGGAACATTAGTTGTCGGAGTGTCCAGGATTCTTTTTAAATCAAGATATTCTTGCAGGCTAACTTGCCTCAAAACCATCTCTCTCCTGTCCATATTTCTGTTGAATGCCATTTTCAATTTTCTCAGAACCAGCTTCTGAGGTGCTATCACCCCAGTTCGCCGAGAAAATCCATGTTTAAAAATTTACCATTTCAATTTCCCTAATATCAACGGCAAAGCAATTGTTGCATCGCAAAAAACATCAACAAACCTTGCTCCAGGTTGCATTTTTCCCCAGCTGATTCCTTCTTTTAAAGGTGCACCAGAGCTTCCACCAGGCTCTGGCCTGTCAGTTGATATTTGTATTCCATAGCTCGCTCCCTTGGAAAATTGAAGTGATTGCTGGATAAAGTTTTTTGGAACTCCTCCTCCTACATAAATCACTCCATTCTTCTTTGAAGTCCATGCAATGTCAATTATCTCTTTCATGTCCTCGAACACATCTATTTTAATGTCCTTTCCAGAGACTTTCCTGCCCCAAATCATCAAGCCAATGCCTGAATCAGCAATCGCAGGACAGAAAATTGGGATTTTCTTTTCCCAGCATTTTCTCAGAATTCCATAGCCAGGGCAAAGCTCGCCAAGCTTCCATAAAAGCTCTTTGATAGTCCCGCATGCTTTCAATTTGTCCCAATTCTGCTCAAAAAACTTTTCAAGTTTTTCATAAACCTTGTTTTGCATGTAAACATTGTATATCCTGTCCAACCCTTCTTTATTGAGCTTGGAATCATCGACATTCTCCTCTCCAAGATAATGCTGCTCTCCCAAAGATTCAATCAAATCATGTGTAAGATTCGCGCCAGTTGTCACAAAAACCGCCGAGTAATCCAGCAGGTCAAGGATAATTTGCTTCATGCCAGCAGGAACCATTGCCCCTGCTATTCCTAAAAATATTTTGCAGTCCTTGTCATTAATCATCTCCTTCAGGATTTCACTTGCTCCTGCAATTTTCCTTGCACCAAACCCCATATCATTCATTCCTGCAACTAAATCAGCGACTTTCATGCCTTTCTCGACTTTAATGTGCTTAACAGGCTTCATTTTCATTTAGGATATTTTTAGGTATATAAATCTTTAAATATCTTGAAAATGAAAGATTAAAATGCCTCTCGTACAAACAAAATATGGCGGCGAATGCCCTCTTGGGAAATTTGAAATTGATGTTCCGGCAGGAGGCGGCTGTTATACCTCAGACCCTGTTGAAGCATGCCTTCTCTGTAATTTCGCAGGCTCTTATATTCCAAAATCAGGATTTGATCCTGCAAAAATATGTAAATGCCCAGTAGATATGACATTACCAGAATACAAGCGTTTAACAGAAGCCTATACTCTGGCATATCCAAACAAGTCAGGCAGAAGCAAGAAAGTTTTCCAGGAATTTGTCCGCGAGAGTCACACATCTTTAGATTCAAGAATAACTGCAAGTCCTTCCGAGTAATTTCTCTATTTTTTCCTTGAATACAGGAAGCTGTTCGACTGTCATTTTCGCTCCAGTAGCTTCTTTATGTCCGCCGCCTGTTGCTCCTTCCAGTCCTTCAATTGCATTCAAAGTCAATTCTCTTGCTTTTTTTCCGCGAACAGAAACATTTGCCCTTGCACCCCTTATATAAGCCACCACAATTGTCTTTTCTGGATAAAGATACGAAAGTTCATTTGCAATGTCTGCTGACAAGCTCAGCTCGCCTCCATACTGGAAAAACAAGAGCTTGTCTTTGGCAAATAGTTTGGCTTTCTCGACAAGCTTCTTATACTTTTTTTCAACTTGTTCAAACCTCTGCAGCATCATATTTCCTGCATCCTGCAAAACCTCATGAGGACTTTTAATCTTGGACAGGTGCTTTATCATCCTGACAACATTGCTTGTCCTGTCTTTTAATGCAAAACCAAATATCCTGGTTATCTTTCCGATTTCTGTTTCATAAACTCCCTGAAAAGCATTCTTTATTCCGGTTTTCCATAACTCTGGATACTGCTTTTCAAATTCATCTGCAAAATCAGGAATAAAGCTGTCTGCAATGCAGCCAGCCATCGCAATCCAGATATCTTCCTTTCTCTTGGAGGTTTGCCACGCCCAGTATGTTGTTGGCTCTGAACTCGGTTTCTCGCTTCGCATGGAATTAAAATAATGAATTCCCTCGGTGTTTGGATTCACATCATGATGATCCAGCCATACTAAAGGAATGTTCAACTTCTGCACTTCCGAAATAAACTCCTGTGAAATCACCGGCTTGTCCAAGACAAAAACATAATCCGGCTTCAACTCATTGACCTTTCCGATATAAGTCACATCCAGCTCAGGAAAACTCTTGATAGCAACTCCATATCCCCGGTCAATAAGCCTTCTCAAAAGTAAAAAGCTGCAAAGCCCATCAGCGTCATTATCAAACAGGAAAAGAGGGTTCTGGCTCTTTTCAAGCAATCCTCTCAATTCTTTAAGTTGGTGTTCTGTCAGCATATCAAGCATAAATAACACGTATTTTTAAAGCTTTAAACGAAACAGTTAAGGCAAACATTTAAAAATATACGAGCATAGAAAGACAAAATGGAATTTTGCCCTAAGTGCGGAGCAATACTTATTTTGGATGGAAAGCGTTCTAAATGCGCTAAATGTAGCTACAAATCAACTGAAAAGATAAAGATTGAAAGTTCTGAAAAAATTGAGAGGAAAATCAGTCCTGGAGTTGTAAAGGAAAAGGATATCGAGCTCTTGCCTGTAACAGCTGCTATATGCAAGAAATGCGGTCATAACGAAGCATACTTCTGGAGCACTCAAACAAGAGCAGCAGACGAAGCTGAAACACGTTTCTTCAGGTGCAAGAAGTGCGGTTACACCTGGCGGGAATATCGCTAAGAATATATTGCATCACCGTAATTTTTAAAAAGAATAATTCTATATAGTTACATGGAAGGATTATATAAATTAGATTATGCAAAAGAGGGATTGCCAGTTTTTGTCAGAGAATTAGGCCGAGAATTAGAAGAGATTCTTAATGGAAGAGCAAAAGTAAGTCACATCAGAAGAAGTAATCTTGATACCTGTTTTTCATTAATCTGGGGTTATTATGGGTTTTCAGGCGATATAATGGTTTCTCGTAGCAAAGAATGTAAAGAAACAGGTGCTTTAATAATAAACCACTTCTGGGGAATTGATACTGCCTCGGGGAATTATTCACCTCAAACATTAAGAAATGCTGCTCAAATTTATGATGATGTTCGGGCATTTATAGAGAAAAAATTTGGAAAACCCATGTCATCACATGATGGAAGAAATGTTTATCAAGAGGGTTTTAATAAAGTTCTTGCTCAACCAGTACCATCAAGATAAAGCGTATTCTAAACTAATTTGGCGATACTAACGTCTAAATAACTTTTTAAATTGACAAATATTCACTGAACTACGGCTCCGTAGCTCAGCCTGGCAGAGCACCTGACTCTTAACCTCAAAAATGAAAATGAGTTTTTGAGGGTTCACGATTGCCTTGCAATCGAGAAATCAGGGTGTCGTGGGTTCAAATCCCATCGGGGCCACTTGATTTGAACATGAGAATTGGGTTCAAATCACTTGGATTCGTGAGAATACAAGTTACCGCGGAACTATATTCTGCGAGTACCATCGGGGCCATTCTGCTTGCCGAAGCTGAGAAAACCTTTGGTTTTCGAGGTGCTCAGAAATTAGATATCAAGAGAATTTCTGACAGATTGAAGCCCGCAATATCAATGAGGAGCTTCAAGACAAGAGCAAGTCAGAATTAGTGCCTATTATAACAAGAGTGAATCGAAGTTAGTCAAAAGGGTTTTTTATCAAGAACTATGCAATCATATCCCTTATTTCTTCAATATTTCCGGCAATCTCAGCGCCTTTATCAGTCAATTTGATGAGCTTGATTCTTCCTTTCTTCTCAAAACTTACAAGACTAAGCTTTTCAAGGTTTTGAAGAATCTTTACAGCATGGCTGTATGTGCAATCAATCTCCTTTGCCAGGATGCTTCCATACCTTGCCTTCGCCAGCCTCTTTAATGCTATCAGCATCAACGCTGGTTTTTTCCTGAAAAAGATATCAAGGTTGTCTTTCATGTTTTTGTATGTATATTCTGGATTATATATATTTTACCACCTTTAAAAATATTGCGATTTGTAACTATTTTGAAGTTTCTACACTTTACTCTGGTTTCTGGTTCAGCAAAGGCACGAAAAAATATTCTTCCTTTGTTGTGTATTCTCGCAGCTTGCCATCTTTCTTGTAAATCAGCATCGGTCCGGATGTCCTCGGACAGATAAGAATCCCTTTTTGTTTCAGCAGTTTCTCAGCCAGCTGCTTGATTTTCTCCTCTGTCTTCTCACTTTTGTCTATTCCTGCGGTGATTATGATTTTGTCATACTTTTTTTTCCATATCTTGCCTTTCTCAAACACACTCTCAGCCAAAAGGTTCAATTTGCTTATCTTCTCAACATCATGCGGATATTTTTGTTTCAGATTGCCTCGAAGTGAAGCAACATTTTTCTCAGCTTTCTCGACGAGTTTGTATATCCTGTCGACACTCAATACATTTCCTGGGAATGTTAGATACGCAATCAGCGAAGCGTTCCATCCGCTTCCAGTGCCTACCTCGAGAACATCATCCCCTTCATGCAAATCCGCAAGTATCAGCATCCTTGCCACAGTGCTTGGCTGGCTTATTGTTTGTCCAAATCCAATTGGCAATGCTGTATCATCATAAGCTTCTTCCTCTTCATAAAAGAATTTCCTGTCAATCCTAGACATTGCAAACAACACCTTGTTAAGTAATCCCTCTTCATGGTCATTCAGCAGGAACCTCCGGTTGTAATCATAAACAGATTTTAGCATACCCTCCATAGGTCCGGGAGCGTTCTTGATTATTTTGTCTGCATCTGCCATAAATTTCTACCATTTTCAAGCTTAATAAATATTGCTTGTAACTGTCAAGAAAAGAAAGTGAATATGAAAGTAAATATTAAAAACTCTGATTCCATGATTAATCTATGCAATATTCTGGGCTTGTAGAGGTGTATGAAAAGCTTGAAGCAACATCCAAGCGTTTGGAAAAAACTAGTATTCTGGCAGATTTTCTGAAGAAAGTAAGGCACGAGCCTAACAAAGAAATAGTTTACTTGATACAAGGAAGGATTTTTCCTGATTATGACCAGAGAGAAATTGGCATTAGCACCCAGCTGATTATCAAGGCATTGGCGAAATCTGTAGGCATGCCAGAGCATAATATTGTGAATGAATGGAAAACAATTGGTGATTTGGGAAACGTGGCTCAAAAACTTACAGAAAAGAAAAAGCAGCATACTCTTTATACAAAAAAGCTGACAGCTGAAAAGGTTCTTGAGAACTTGAGAAAACTGACAGAATTCACGGGCAAAGGCACAGTAGACAAGAAGATTGGATTAATTTCAGAGCTTTTGACATCAGCCTCGCCTGCAGAGGCAAAGTATATTGTCCGAACAATACTTGCAGATCTGCGAATAGGAGTTGGCACAGGCGTTCTGCGAGATGCTATAACAGAAGCCTGTTTTCCAAATGAAAAAGAAATGGCAGAAAAAGTCCAGGCAGCATATGATATTTCAACAGACTTTGCTCTTGTATTCGAGCTTGCATGCAAAGGCAAGAAAGAAATGGAAGACATTGAGATTTATCCTGGAAGGCCATTGAAAGTCATGTTATTCCTGAAAGTAAAAGACATAAAAGAAGGATTTGATGCAGTTGGAAAGCCTGCAGCAGTAGAATACAAATATGATGGCTTTAGGATGATGATTCACAAGACAAAGAAATCAGAGATAAAGGTGTTTACAAGAAGATTGGATGAAGTGACAGCACAATTCCCAGAAATCAAGGATTATGTTGAAAAATATGTTAAAGGCGATACTTACATACTAGACTCAGAAGCAGTCGGCTATAATCCCAAGACATTCAAATATCTTCCATTCCAGGACATAAGCCAGCGCATTAAAAGAAAATATAATATTGAAAAACTGCAGAAAGAACTGCCTGTTGAAGTGAATGTTTTTGATGTTCTCTATTATAATGGCAAAAATCTTCTGAAAACTCCCTTCATAGAAAGACGCAAGATTATAGAAAAAGCAGTGACTGAGAAAAAATGGAAAATCAAGATTGCTGAACAAATAATAACAGACAAGGAACAAAAAGCCCAGGATTTCTACAAAGAGGCCTTGAAAGTTGGGGAAGAAGGGGTTATGATTAAAGGTTTAAACGCACCATACAAACCCGGTTCTCGTGTAGGCTACGGAGTAAAGCTTAAGCCAGAAGCAAATGACTTTGATTTAGTCATTGTAAAGGCAGAGTACGGCACTGGCAAGCGTGCAGGCTGGCTGACAAGTTACACAATCGCATGCCGCGATAAAAGCAAGTTGTTAGAAATAGGCAAAGTCTCCACTGGATTGAAAGAAAAAGAGGAAGAAGGTGCGAGCTTCATAGAGCTGACAAATCTTCTGAAGCCTCTCATTACAGAAGAGAAAGGAAGAGAAGTTTCAGTCAAGCCAAAAATAGTTATCACAGTACGTTATCAAAATATTCAAAAGAGCCCAAGCTATGAATCAGGCTATGCGCTAAGATTTCCAAGATTTGTCATGTTGAGGCCAGACCGAAGCGTTGATGACATTGCTACTTTACAAGAAGTCGAGCGAGACGCAAAGAAGCAGCAAAGATAACTTTTTATAACATATTCTCTTTCTCAAAATATGCAGGAAAAAGAGTTTAAGCCAGGAGATTCAGTAAGGCTCGTTACAATAAAGGAAGAGCTCGAAGGGACAATTCTTGAAAGCTCTGAGCCAGAAATCATCCTCATAAAGTTGAAATCTGGTTATAATATTGGCATTAAAAAAGAGGACATTAAGGATATTTGTCTTGTAAAAGAAAAAGAAGAGCCAGAGCTTAAGATAGAGTTTAAAGAAAAGAAAAATCTTCCTTATGTCGACATAATCATAACAGGCGGCACAATTTCTTCCCGCGTAGATTATAAAACAGGCGCTGTAAAATGGCTGACCCAGCCTCAAGAACTCTTCAAGTTCTACCCAGAGATTTTTGAAATAGTTAATATAAGAAAAATAAAAGTTCCTTTCATGAAAGCTTCTGAGAACATGTCGTCTGATGACTGGCAAGTTATTGCAAAGGAATGTGAAGAAAGCCTTAACAACGAGGACGTGAAAGGTGTTATTGTAACTCACGGCACAGACTTCCTGCATTACACAGCCTCTGCATTAAGTTTTTTCCTGCAAAATCTGAACAAGCCAGTTGTCTTGACATATGCACAGCGTTCGAGCGACAGGGCATCAAGCGATGCTGCCTTAAACCTGAAATGTTCAGCATATGCAGCAGTCTCAGATATTGCAGAAGTCATGTTAGTTGGACATGCCACTATAAATGATGATTTCTGTTATGCAATGCCTGGCACAAAAGTCCGCAAGTTGCATACGTCGCGAAGAGATGCTTTCAAGGTAGTTAACAGCAAACCTTTTGCAAAAATATTTCCAGATGGCAAGATTGAACTTCTGTCGCAGCACAACCAGCGGGACAACAACAAAAAAACAAAGCTTGATGCTGTTTTCAATGACAAAGTCGCAATGCTGAAAATCACTCCAGGACAAAACCCGGATATTTTAGACTGCTATTTGAAAGAAAACCAGGGAATAATATTGGAAGTTTCTGGACTCGGGCATGTTCCAATGTCAGAAGAAGCCAAGTACTCATGGCTTCCAAAAATAAAGAAAGCAAGAGATCATGGAGTTACAATCTGCGCTTCCCCACAAACAATTTTCGGCAGATTAAATCCTTTAGTCTACTCGCCAGGCAGGAGCCTGATGAAAGCAGGGGTTATTTTCTTGGAAGATATGCTTTCAGAAACCGCCTTCGTAAAATTAGGGTGGGTGCTCGCACATAAAGAGTGGAAATCTAAAGTTAAGGAAAAGATGCTCCAGCCATTTGCCAGAGAAATCAGCGACAGGCTCGAGCAGTGAAGTAAGACAAAGCATTAAAATGAAAAATAAATGGTGGCTGGTTGTTTTGGGTTTGGCATTATTGATGGTTTTATTATTATTTCTTAAAGGATTGGTTGGTGGCGGCGAAGACACATGGATAAAGGATTCCAGAGGAGTTTGGATAAAACACGGCATGCCTTCTCAAACTCCTGATTATGTCCTGGAACAGCAAAATATCATTTCATGCGCCCAGCAGTTATACCAACAGAAAAAGGGAGAGAACATTACATTTAATTCTCGGTGTCTGGGAGCATGTGAAAATTATGCTGTAGACATAGTTCATGTACCAAGAACCGAAGAAGATAATCAAATAGAAAACCAGTGCCCAGAATTCAGCGAAGGCAAACTAACCAATTTCATCGAGTTAGATAAAGACGGAAACATAATAAGAATTGTATAATTCTTGATTTTACTTTTATTTACTTCAGCTCAATCTTCAATCCGCCTGAATATTTTGCAATCAGGTTGTATACCCATGCAAGAAGCAGCCCTGACAAGCCGCAAATTAGTCCAAGTATCAGCAGATACTGGAATGGTAGGATTATCAGCTGGTTTGTGCTCAAAGCAGAAATACCTGCTGCCTGTTGAAGTTGCGCATTGTTGCTTAAACTGCGCAATAGAATTGAAAATATAACACCCATTAAAAACCCTGTAAAAGCTCCAAGCAGCGCACTAATCTTGCCAACGCTAAGCGCATTTACCTTTTTCACCTCAACCATCTTTCCTTTGTCCATGAATAAAACATGCTAAAACCGTTTAAAAAACTTGTTCAACTAAGGTGTAACTGAATGGTAGTTACAAGTAGAAAGGTTTAAATATACATTTTCACGTGTATTTCTACAATGAAAAGAGCACTATATACCATCGCAGATGAAGAGTTTGCAACTCTTTTAGAGAGAACTCATACTGCTTTTGAAAAAGCTGGAATTCCATACATGTTTGTAGGTGGTGTTGCAACTCAGGCTCATATTATTGATTATCTATGCAGGGATGGAAAAACTCTTGCAGATTATGTTGAAGACCCTAACTTCAGGATTCAGGATCATTTAAGAGCAACTGATGATGTTGACATTACCCTGGATTCAGGAAAGAAAGCTGAAGAAAGAACAGAAGAAGACAAGATTGAGTTTGGTAATAGAATATACGCAGTGCTTGATGATATTGCAGGTAAAACAGATAAAGGAAACTATTCGTGCCCAGATTTCACATGTATGTCTCCAAGTGACGACCATATTGTTGGAGTCTCGCTGGAAAGAAAAGGCCTCTCCAGACCAATATTCTGGCTTGGACTTGACCAGTGCCCCACTGCTCAGACTGCAGTTTCTTTCAATCTTTACAAGGGGCCGGAAGATACTAATGAGAGATGGCCTCAAGAGATAAGGGAATTTGAAAAAAGATTCTATCATGCATTTATGCAAAGAGCATCCACTGTCGAGATACCATACCACAAAAATAAAAAACTTGTATTGAAGGTTAAAAAACCAGAAGACCTTATGGCTACAAAAATAATAAGAGGAAGAGAAAAGGATTTCACAGACTTGCTTTTGCTTGCAAGACACAGTGAAAATGCCGGAATTCCTATTGACTATCAGGAGATTAAGAATATACTATGCAGTGAAGATCCTGTGTACAATGTTCCAAATCCTATTTTTGTAGAGAAATATGAACAGTTTAGAGACATTCTGAAAAGATGGAAAGAATCAGGTAGTGGACAGTAAAATAAAATGATACCCCCAAGTCCATAATGGTGCTGAATGCAATTAAAAGCTGAATAACAATATATTTTAAATATCCTTGTTCTTTATTCATTTAATGGAAAAGCCTGATGACAAAGAGGTTAAATTAAAGTCAGGACTGGAAATTCACCAGCAGCTTGACACAAAAAAGTTATTCTGCGCATGTCCCAGCATTTTAAGACAGGAAGAACCTGACTACACTATCCATAGAAAGCTTCATCCAGTCGCTGGCGAAACAGGAGAGATTGATATTGCTGCAAAGTTTGAATCAATCAAGAACCTTGAATTCGAGTATCAAGCTTACAATGATAACACCTGCCTTGTTGAGTTAGATGAAGAACCCCCTCATAATATCAACCCAGAATCACTGAAAATCGCGCTGCAGATTTCTCTGCTATTGAATGCAGAAATAATTCCTTACACTCAAATCATGCGCAAGACAGTGATTGATGGCAGCAATATCTCTGGTTTCCAAAGGACAGTGTTGATTGCAAGAAATGGTTACATAGACACAGAAGAAGGAAAAGTTGGCATTGCAACTATCGCCTTAGAGGAAGATGCAGCCCGCATAATAGACAAGAAAAGCAGCAAAATAATCTATAGACTAGACAGGCTTGGCATTCCCTTGGTTGAAATTGCAACCACACCTGACATTAAAAATCCAAAACAAGCCAGAGCCACTGCACTGAAGCTCGGCGAAATCCTGAGGGCATGCAAAGTCAAGCGCGGAATAGGAACAATACGCCAGGATGTAAATATGTCAATTTCCTTTTCCGGACAGCAAGGCTCCAGGATTGAGATTAAAGGAGTTCAAGAGCCTGCATTGATTGAAAAGACAATTCTTACAGAGATTGAAAGGCAGAAACCCCTTGTCCATGCAGGAAAAAGCACTCCAGAAGTCAGGAAAGCATTAGAAACAGGAGAAACAGAATTCCTGAGGCCTTTGCCAGGAGCATCAAGGATGTATCCTGAAACAGACCTTCCTCTTTTGCATATAACGCGAGACATGATTAATGAGGCAAAAGCAGCACTTCCTAGACTGAAATCTGAGCTTAGAAGCGAGTTAAAAGCGGGAGGCTTGAGCGAAGAAATGACAAAACTCATTCTACAAGAAAACAAGCTTTCAGAGTACAAGGAGTTAATAAGCATCTGGAACAATCCGAATCTTATCGCAAAGCTTCTCATCCTTTGGAAAAAAGAAATTGCCAGCCATGAAAAGATAAAAGAGCAGGAGATTAACAAGAAAGTCACAATTGATATTGCAGAAAGCATACTCCAGCTTGTTAAAGATAAAAAAATTGATGAAAGCCAGGCAAAGAGGATTATGACTGACATCGCAAAAGGCAAGGACGCAAACGAAGCTTTAAAAATAGAAAAAGTTTCTAATCTGGAAGAGGAAATCCTCAAGCTTATAAAAGAAAAGCCGGGATTGTCAATAAATGCCTATATGGGACTTGCAATGGCAAAGTTCAAGGACAAGGTTTCAGGGAAAGAAATCATGGCTGTCCTGAAAAGGATAGTAAAATAAAGAGGCGATAAAATGAAAAAAGAGAGTTGGGTAAAACTTGTAATCGCGATATTAGTCTGTCAGTTGGCAGGATTGGCTGGTGCGATTTATACTTCTGGCTCATTAACAACATGGTATGCGACATTGGCAAAACCCTTATTCAACCCGCCAAACTGGATTTTTGCGCCTGTCTGGATTACTTTGTTCTTATTGATGGGTATATCTCTCTGGCTTGTATGGCAGAAAGAAAAGAAGAAAAATATAAACACTGCTTTTGTGTTCTTCAGCATTCAGCTCGTGCTGAATGCAATGTGGTCTGCATTTTTCTTTGGCATGCAGAATCCGTTATATGCCTTGATTGACATTGCATTGTTATGGCTTGCAATTTTAGCCACAATCCTGAGTTTCTGGAAAATCTCAAAACCAGCAGCTTACTTGCTTGTACCTTACATCTTGTGGGTTAGTTTCGCTGCTGTCCTTAACTTCTATATCTGGAGATTAAATTAGAACCAGTTCAATTTTAAACTTCACACAAGATTGCTCAAGCATCAAAAAATTTTTAAATATTAATTAGCATATCAAATAAAAAAAGAAAAAAAAGAAAAAGGAAATTTACTTTTTGCTGACTTCTAAAATAGCTTTTATTGCTACAACAAGTCCGGCAGCACCTACAAAAGCTACGAAGTTTTGCAGTATAGCACCCAAGTATGTGTTAATAGCAGGTATTACATTAACAGTTGCTGAACCAACAGCCATCAATGCAACAATAGCTAGTAACAATTTTGAGACATTCTTATCAGCTATGTTCAAGAATCCTACAAGAATACCCAGTACTACCAGTATCAACAATGTGTAGGCATAACTCGCAACAGCAGGTATCACTCCAGCAACTACTGCAAGAAGCAAACCCACCATGAAAGATGCTTTTCCAACCATCTCTAGATTGTTCTTCATATTACACCTCCTTTAATGGCTAATCATAGATTTATGTGTTTAAAAATCTATTCAAGAATTCAGAAGGGTTTTATCGATAAGAAAAGAAAAAATAAAAAAGAAGAAGATTTATGCTTTCATTGCAAAGTAAATCATATACAATGCAGATACTCCTACCAAGACATAGACTACTCTTACAAGCCAGAAGATGCTTCCGAATATTGTCACAACCAAGTCAAAGTTGAACAGTCCTACAAGTCCCCAGTTCACTCCTCCAACAATCACTAGCACCAAAGCAATCCAGTCTAAAATTCCTTTTTCCATTATAACCTCCTTTTGATTTTAATTTAACATGCGACGACTTCCACATATTTAAGCTTTCTGCTTTGGTTAGTTTTATAAATACTTATGATGTAAAGGAGACATGGAACGCAAGTATATCAATGACATTCTTGAAAATAAGAAAGAACAAGTTGTCTTGGTAAAAGGATGGGTTCATGATACACGAGACTTAGGAAAAGTAAAATTTCTGATTCTGAAGGATATAACTGGAAGGATTCAAATCACTGCACTAAAAGACAAGGCTGACAAGAAAGTTTTCGAACTTCTGGACAAAATTCCAAGAGAAAGCGTTGTAGCAATAGAAGGCAAAGCTGTAAAGAGCAAGCAGGCACCTGGCGGAATTGAAATAGTGCCGGAAAAAATTGAAGTTCTGGGCGAAGCTGAACAGCCTCTTCCAATAGATGTCTCTGATTTCAGCAAGACAGAGCTTCCTAAACGATTAGATTATAGATTCCTTGATTTTCATAGAAATAGGACACAAGCTATTTTCAAAATTCAATCAGAAATAGCAAATGCGTTCCGTGAACATTTCAAGAACAAAGGTTACATTGAAATGCAGCCACCTTGCATAATTTCTGCAGCAAGCGAAGGAGGCACTGAACTTTTTCCAGTCCAGTATTTTGAGCAGAAAGCCTTCCTTGCACAATCTCCGCAATTGTACAAGCAGATGCTTGCATGTTCGATGGAAAAAACATTCATGATAACACCTGTCTGGCGTGCTGAAAAGCACAACACTCCAAGGCATATTAATGAGATAAGGCAGATGGACATTGAAGCAGCTTTCATGGACCAGACATCTGCGATGAAAGAGATAGAATATGTCATGCAGCACATTGTCAAGAAAGTTACGGAAAATTGCAAATCCGAGCTTGAACTTCTTGATGTTAAGCTTAAAGTTCCGAAAGCAGTCTATCTGAGTTATGAAGAAGCAATTAAAAAAGTCGGAGGCAAGTCTGGAGAAGACTTCACGCCAGAGCAGGAGAAAAAGCTCTGCGCAATGCATCCTGGAGATATTGTATTCACGCACTCGTGGCCTTCATCAATAAAGCCCTTTTACATAATGCCAAAAGACCAGAATCCAAAAGCAAAATTAAGCGAGGGTTTTGATGCCTTGTATGGTGGTATGGAAATTTCTTCAGGCGGCCAGCGTATACACTTGCCAAAACTTTTGATAGAGAGAATCAAGTCCAAAGGACTTAATCCAAAGAATTTCCAGTCTTACATTGACAGTTTCCGCTACGGAGCACCGCCTCATGCAGGCTGGAGCATCGGCTTGGAAAGATTAACTCAAGTCATCTGCGGCCTTGACAATATCAAGGAAGCCACAATGTTTCCAAGAGACCGCGACAGGCTCGTGCCTTAGACTCAGATGAGAATTCTTGCAATAGGCGACCCTCACGGAGATTTAAAAAAAGTTAAAAGGATTCCAGTCAAAGATGCTGATTTAATTCTTTTGACAGGGGATTTAGGAAAATCAAACTTAATGCGCAAGATGGCTTTTGAAAATACCGAAAGAAAAAAGCAAGGACTTCCAGAAAAAGAATATTCTCCTGCCCAAGAAAAAAGAGCATTTATGGAAGCTTATACCTCTACTATCCGATTAGTCAGTTACCTATCAAGATTCGCCCCTGTTTTTACAATATTCGGAAATGTTGAATCTTCAAATTATGAAACAAGGAAGTATTCGAGAAAAATTGGTTTGCATCTGCCTCTTCTTTATAATGATTTAAGTTCAATGCCTAATGTTCGTGTAATAAATAATAGGGCTGCAAATTTTAAAGGAATAAGAATTGGTGGTTTAGAATACTTTATTGATACAAGCTGGATTAAAGAGTTCAAGCCAGCAGATTACAAAGAAAAATTAGAACATGCCAGAAAACAAACAGAAAAAGCAAGAAGGATTTTGAAAAAGTTTGGAAGAGTAGATATTCTGCTATGCCACCAGCCACCTTATAGGGTTCTAGATAAAGTAACTTCTAAGTTTGCTCCAAAGCATTGGCGAGGCAAGCATGCAGGAAGCAAGACAATTTTAGATTATATTAAAAAAAACCAGCCACGATATGTCTTTTGCGGGCATATTCATGAACAAGAAGGAAGGGCTAAAATAGGCACGACAGAAGTTTACAATTTAGGAATAGCAGGTTATAAAGTTATAACAATTGATTAACTTTATAAATTTCTGATTTCTATCTTCTTAATGGATGAAGGAAAGATTAAGCAGCAAGCCAAGGACATAATTGACAATTTCGTTTCAGCTCTTGAAAAGATTGAAACAACCGAGCAGCTTGTTGAAAGGAAAGAAGATAGGCGGCATGAAAATATCCCGAGAGAGGCAGACCCAGATTTCCACAAGATAATGTTTGAGAACGCGCCAAATAAAAAAGGAGACTGCATCCTCGCAGAAAAAGGCAAGTGGACAAAATGAGCTTTCCAGAAAAAGTAAAAAAACAGCTCGAACTTATAAAAAAAGAGAACAAAGAGATAAATGCAGTCCTGCATGTCAATTCCCAGGCATTGAAAGAAGCAAAAGAAATAGAGAAAAAAATCAAGGCTGGAAAAGCAGGCAAGCTTGCAGGCAAGACAATAATCATAAAATCAAACATAAATACAAAGGGGCTTGTTGTTTGCTGTGCCTCAAAAACTCTTGAAAATTACACTTCTCCGTATGATGCAACTGTCATTTCAAAAATTAGGAAAGAGGATGGGTTGATTCTTGGCATGGCAAATATGGATGAATTTGCCTGTGGCTCATCAGGAGAAACATCAGCCTTCGGACCAACAAAAAATCCTGTAAAGCCAGAATTAATTCCAGGAGGTTCTAGTTCAGGAAGTGCTGCGAGTGTCGCAGCAGGCTTTTGTGACATTGCATTAGGAAGCGACACAGGCGGCAGCATACGAAATCCAGCTTCGCATTGCGGAGTTGTAGGTATAAAACCAAGTTACGGGCTTGTTTCAAGATATGGATTGATAGACTTGTCAATGTCATTAGACCAAATCGGCCCGATTGCAAAAAACATCGATGACACCTTGCTGATGTTGAATGTAATCAGAGGAAAAGATGAAAATGATCCAACAACTTATGAAAGCGATGCAATTAAAGTCGAGAAACTAAAGAAAATCACAATTGGCATTCCAAAAATCGACGCTGATCCTAAGATATGGACATTAATCAAGAAAAAACTCCAGACATTAAAAAACATTGAAATAAAAGAGATTGAACTTCCACACATCAACCTGGCTGTCCAGACATATTACCCTTTAGTTTATGTTGAATTCTTTTCAGGCACAAGGAAGTTTGATGGCAGAAGATACGGAAAAAAGATAGAAGAAGCATGCGGCGAAGAAGTTCTAAGGCGCATATTAGGCGGCAAAGAAATAAGCCAGGCAGAATATCATGGAAAATACTACCGCAAAGCATTAATGGCAAAGCAAGTCATAAAAAAAGAGTTCGAGAAAGCATTCAATCAAGTAGATTTGATAGTCCTGCCGACTGTTCCAAGGCTTCCTCACAAGCTCGGACAGCAAATTTCAGTTCAGGAAATGTATAATTATGATACAACAACAATTCCAGCGAATCTTGCAGAAATACCTGCAATGTCAATTCCAGCAGGCTTAATCAACAAGATTCCAGTCGGCTTGCAGATAATGGCTCCTGCAATGCAAGAAAGCAAGATGTTCTCGCTGGCAAAAATGCTTGAGTAATCAGGCCACTTTCCCAAATTTATAATCTCTTAATACAAGAAGTTCTTTATGCAATTCTTTTAAATCACCACAGCCAGAGACAACATACGAAAGGGTTCTTGGTTTTATGCCAAGCTGCAGTAAGTCCCTTACAGCCTTCGTTATCCTGCCTCTGTAAAAATTTGCTTGTTTAAGTGTTCTTTCAGCTCTTTCCAGTCTGGTTTTGCCAAATTCAATCAACTGTTCAGATGAGCATTGTTTTCTGATTTTAGAGTTTAATTCTTTCTGCTTTATTATGCCTTCTTTTAAACTTTGCAAGTCATCACAATAAGCAAGATACAACTCAGTCACGTCATCAGATAGCTGGTGCAAAGTTGCAGAAAATTCCCCCAAGCAGCCGCAATATCCCAGATAAGTATAATCTATCTTGTGTTTAAGTTCATGCTCCAACGATTGTCTTTGTTCTATGTCCTCGCCAACAATATCTGAAAGCAGTCTGCCCCCATGCTCAGCCTTATGATCTGAATTCGCGTACAAAATAGGTACACTCAAGCCATTCTTACTCGTTGAATTCGCATGTTCAATTGCAAAACTCACAACTCCTGCATGATTCGGATTCAATCCATTTGCCCCAAAAGAAAGATAAAATGCAAGAGCGATGTTCAATGAACGGCATGCAATAGGAGATTTTGGTTTGCTCCCAGTTACCCATCTATAAATTCGTTCAGGATTCTGGAGATAAGCCTCACCATCAGCTGATTCGCGTTGTGCTATCTTGAAAGAATGAATAATATCCGCGCTTTCCTGCACTCTTTCAACAAGCCCATCAAACCTTTTCTGGTCAATAAGTTCAGATTCTGCTGAAAACTCTCTTTTCAATGCGCGATAAATCTGTTTGGGATTTGAGCCTCTTCTTCTTGCCCTGCTAAAGAATCCCTCTAAGAATGCCGCTTCAATCAATGATTTTGGAATGTCTTTCAGTGCCATTTTATTACCATTATATAATCATAACACTCGGCTTAGTACGTTTTTAAATGTTTTGAGAGGATATGTTTTTAAACTTCTCTTTGTTTTTTTGCTTATGCGATACAAAAACATTTCAATCAACTGGCTCGGACACTCGGCATTTCTTATCAAAAACAGCGCTGTTGTTTACATTGACCCGTTTCAGCTCAAGACAAATGAAAAAGCAGACATCATATTCATAACTCACGGACATTATGACCACTGCTCCTTGCAGGATATCGAGAAGATTGTGAAAAAAGGCACAATAATAATTATTCCAGCAGGTTGCCAGAGCAAAGTCATGAAATTGAAAGAGGATGTTGAAATAAAAATAGTCAATCCTGGCGAACAAGCAATAATCAGGGGAATAAAAGTAAAAGCAGTTCCTTCATACAACACAAATAAGCCAGCTCACCCAAAAGGAGATGGATGGAACGGCTATGTGATTAATTTTGATAATGTAAGAATTTATCATGCAGGCGACACTGACATGATTCCAGAAATGTCGCCTCTCAGAGAAATTGACATCGCTCTTCTTCCTATAGACGGCAAATTTGCAATGTCAGCAGAAGAAGCAGCCCAAGCAACCGAGGTAATTAAACCAAAGCTCGCGATTCCGATGCATTACGGAAGCATAGCCGGAACAAGGCAGGATGCTGAACTTTTTGTAAGACTCTGCATGCAAAAAGGCATCAAGGCCGAGATTTTGTAAAATGGAATTTTTAGCAGGAAGCGAAAGAAGATTCTTTGAATTCATTTCAAGCATAGAAGACAAAGATAAAGTTGCGCTGCTGACGCATAATGATGGCGATGGTGTTATAAGTGCAGTCATAGCTTCCAAAATCATTGGAAAGCTGGAATATATTGATTTTCTTTACTACAATCCAAACATGCTGAAACCTTTTATCGAGAATTTTAAAAAAATGAAGATTAACAAGATTATAATTACTGATCTTTCAGTCGATAACGAACTTGAGAATATAAAAGATCTGGAGAAATTTGCCAATATCCTTATAATTGACCATCATGATTGTAAAAAAGACCTAAACTCTGTACGAACAGTTTTTATGAGAGTGCCGACAGAATTTCCTGCTGCCTATGCCTGCTACACATTATTCTCAAAAATCCAGAAAATTCCAGGATGGCTTGCTGCACTTGGAGTGCTTTCAGACAAGACCCATAGATATCGGAAAGAGAATGCCGAGCAAGTATTTCCTGACTTCAGCATAAAGGGGCAGGGTAATTTGTTTGACACAGTGCTGAATCTCAGCATGGCCCTCGTATATTTCAAAGGCAAGGAAAAGAAGATTTATGACATGCTGCTGCAGTCCAATTCACCAGATGAGTTAAGCTCCTTGGAAAAATACAGGAAAACTATCGAGAAAGAATTATCTTCCTACATGAAAGACTATGAAAGCAACAAAGAAGAGTTCAAAGACCTTATTATCTACAAGTTCAAGCCCAAGCACTCAATAACATCAATACTCATAACCATGGCAAGTATAAAAGCCACTGATAAGACACTTATTTTTATTGCAGATATTAATAATGAACTTCATATTTCTGCCAGAAGGCAGGATGGCAAGATAGACTGTGTAAGATTTCTCCAGGAATCTATCAAAGGCATCCCAAATTCAACAGCAGGAGGCCATAAACCTGCTGCAGGCGCCCGTGTTCCAGCTGAGCATTTCAGAAAATTCAAGGAAAATTTAGTAAGGGTTTACAATCTGATGCAATAAATCAAGTATAACACAACCTTCTTCAGCGTCTAAAATTGTTCAAGAATTAATGGAATAAACGAGGGGACGCTTGAAAGGGCTTGTTTGTTTGATGATTGCTAGATTAATGATACCTAAATTATTAATGGATAATGACATAAAGAATTAACTTCCAGCCGAGTTACATTGATTTATCAATATCCGCTTGCTTCCAGCCCTTATCCAGCATCATCTGTTCTATAGCCTGGCTTGAGTATCCTTTGCGCCTGGCTTCCTGTACAAATGACTTTGCTTTCAGGATAAGTGGAGACTCTTTTGCTGTTTTACCTTTCCTTTTTACAAGCACTCTTATCAAGACTATAGCCAGTACAACTACAATAAGCGCAATCACTGCTATAAGCAAGTATGATATTATCTTGCTCGGCTGCACCTCTTCTGTAGGCACTTCTTCAGCAGGCACTTCTGGAGCAGGTGCAGGTTGTTCAACTGGTTTAGGTACAGGCACTACAGCTGTTGACTCGTGTATTGTCTGTATGAAAAGTTCTGCGCTGTTGTAGATAGTGTTTAATAGCTTTACACTTACGTCATAATATCCATCAGCATCCAAGTCAAACTTCTCTGTCTCTCCAATCGGGATTGTTGTCTTTATTGGAGCTGATGTGATTGTTACCTGTACGACTCTTGCTAAATCAGGCTGCCAGATTACACCATCAATGCTAACATAATGTGAAACATTTGCAACCATAAATCTTACCCTGTCTCCAATTCTCAATATCCTTGTATAACCTTTTGCAAGTTCTGCAGCAGTTGGCGAGAATGTACGTGTTCCTCCGCCTCCTCCTCCACCGCCTCCACCACCGCCGCCCCCGGCAGCTGGACATGCACCGCAGTCTTGGGAACATGAGCTGCATGTTTCACTGCCAGCGCAAACAGTATTTCCACATGTTTCTGCTGAGCATACACCGCAGTCTTGGGGACATGAAGTACATGTCTCGTTGCCAGCGCAAACAGTGTTTCCACATGTCTCTACTATAGGCCCTGCAACACACTCTCCATTCTGGCATGTCTGTCCAGAAAGACAAGAAGTTGGTGTACTTAATTCCAAACAAGTATCAGCATCATATTGCCCGCATACAGCATAGACTGTATCATTAAGGCAGTGTTTTGCTCCATCAGCTGAACATTCATCAGTGCATACTTCTCCAGCAAGATATACCAAAGGCAAGAAATCCCCGCCGCTCAATATATGATTGCCAGAGTTATAAGGAACGTTTGTGTCTCCTATTGCATCTCCTGCAGTACTGATAGTCACTGCTCCGCCAGTGTCGCTTCCTGTATAATCACTCCAGTAATTGCCTCCAATGCAGTTTCCTCCTATGATATTTGTCACTAAACTGCATATTCTTGTTACATTCCAGTTGCTTGGAAGTGCGCCTGCTGTTTCTAAAGCATTTACAGTATTTGACAAGAAGTTATCATAAATAAGATTATTTCCGCCCTGCGCAATTGCTATTCCATTTGCATTGTTTGTTATCCTGCTGGATATAATCTGGTTTCCTGAACTTACAGAGTGGATTCCAGTAGTGAATCCGCTGATATTGCAGTTCTTGATTGTGGCATTATCATATCTTATATATATTCCGTAACCTGTTCCATTCCCAACTATATTGTATCCATTGCAGTCAAGAACTACATCAGGCATGTTTATTATCACAGCTGCTCCTTCCTCGCCTGGCAATGGCACTGGAGGTGTTCCACCCTCACCTGGTGCAGTGCAGTCAATATCATCAGTCATTACAAAATTCTGCCCAACATTCAATGTACACGGAGATGGTAGTGGAGGTATCGGAGTTATTGGAGGTATTGGAGCGCATGTATTCTTGTATTCAGCGCATATCTCCCTGTATTGGTAAGAAACAGGAACTCCAGCAATAGGTTGTTTCTCGCATTTCAGTAGAATAGTATTTCCAGGGCATCTTGCTGCACTGCATGCTGATGAATGCCATCCTAAGAATGATGCTTCCACTTCATTCTGGTCCCAGTTGCAGCATCCAGTATCAGAACATCCTGGCTGGCTCATGTTGTATACATTACAAGATACTTGCGAACAATTTATTGGAATACAAGCAGCAGAAGTATCAGTGCAAACTTCCCTGTACATATGTATAGTTGTAGGGCCGAATTTTATGGTTAGTGGAGGAACAGTAGTTGTATTGCTCTCGCAACCAGTCATACTTGTTCCAGCAGGACAAAATGATTTATTGCAATTATCTGCGCCAGGAATGTCAGGATGCCATCCTAGTTTGGTTTTAGTTATTGCACCAGAATTCCAATTACAGCATTTTGTTCCAACACAAGATGACTGTGTTGCATTATAACTTAGACAATTGACAGCAGAACAATTTGGTGCTGCTCCAGCAATAGTAACTCCGGGCGCAACCACACCTGCAGAAGCGCATAATTTATCATAATCAGTGCATATCTCCCTGTTTTGTGTTATGCGTGTCAGACCCCATACGCCAGTTCGAGGAATAGTGATTGTTCTGCTCTCGCATCTCATTACACTTCCAGCTGGACATCTTGTTTCGCTGCACGCGCCAGTATGCCATGTTATAGCCTTGATTGCACTCTGGTCCCAGTTGCAGCATCCTGTTGTAACACACGCAGCCTGGCTTGTATTCAATTCCTTGCAATTGACATCAGCGCATATTTTTGATTTGCATGTATTTGAAAAGTCACCGCAAACTTCGCTGACTTCCTTTCTTGTCGTAAAAAGATTCACTCTTACTGTCCTGCTTTCGCAATTTGAGAATTCTTGGTATTGTGGGAAAGTCGCGCATTTGCTAGGATTGCAAGCACCAGTATGCCATCCTAAACGGTATGTGTTTGAATTTAATGAAGACTGGTTCCATGCACAACACTCACTTGAAAGGCATGTTGTCTGGCTTTTATTGAATAATACACAATTGACACCAGAGCAATTTACTTTTGCTTCTGTAATAGGAATCTCGCCAACTTCTCCTTTCACAATTGGTTTGCAAGTATCAGTATAGTTAGTGCATACCTCATTGTATTCTTTTTTATTGTTTGCAATTCTGTCATTGCATTTTGTCATTACAGTTCCAGCCGGACATCTTGTTTCGCTGCAAGCGCCAGTATGCCACCCATAATTGATTGCAGATATTCCAGAAGCATCCCACATGCAGCACTGTGTTGCAAGGCATTCATCCTTGTCTGCTTTGTTAGAATTGCAGTCAGTTGCAGAACAATTTTTTGCAAGACATGCATCTCCATATGTCGTGCATGTTTCCTGGTACTGAGTTTTAAATTTAGGAAAGGTTCCAAATGTAGATACACTAACTTGTTTATTGCCGCATTTTGTCATGATTCCAGTGCCACAAATGCTGCTGTCACATTTTGAATCATGCCATGCAATTGTAGAAGAGCTTACAGCAGACTGGTTATATCTGCAGCACTCTGTTGCAATGCATTCTGTCTTGTCTGTCTTGTAATCGCCGCAGCTGACAGCAGCACAATTTTTTGCCAAGCATGTATTTGTATAGGTTGCGCATACCTCCCTCTTTTGTGCTATAAAACTTGGAAAAGTTCCAGTTGAAGGGACGGTAAGCATTCTTGTCTCGCATTTTATCATTATTGTTCCTGCAGGACATTTTGTTATGCTGCACGCGCCAGTATGCCATGCAGGAGAACTTGTTTTTACAGCACTTGCATTCCACCTGCAGCAATCACTCAGAACGCAGGCAGATTGATTTGTCCTGAAAGCAGCAGCATTACAATCAAGCTTCGAACAATCAATCTCTCCAGAATCTAAAGTCACGCGTCCAAGAATGCTGATAGCCGAGCTGCTTGTATTGAATATTGTGAATCCGGAAATCTGCGAGATTGTGAGCAATGCGAGTAATGCAATCACTATAATAGAAGCAACTAGTATGAATTTCACCTGCTTTTCCATTCTTAGAAATAGCGAAAAAGAGTTTATAAATTCTTTGATTATCGAGTATAATTATGCTATACTATACATAATGCTGTTAAAAATGCCTGTGAAAAGCTTAATAAATCTTGTTCTTGTCAGAGTAATATGAAGAAACAATTTTATTTAGTAAGAGGAATTGTTAGATTCAAGAATAAGTATCTCTTGCTGAAAAAAGCCAAGGACCAAGTAACAGAAAACATCGGAAAATGGGAATGTGCTGGTGGAAAAATAGAAGAAAACGAAGATCCTAGAGAAACAATTTTAAGGGAAATTAAAGAAGAAACAAGTTTAGAAGGAAAAATAATAAAAGAATTACCCATTCGTTCCAAAGAAAACAAGGAGTATAAAAGTTTGTGCCATGTTTTTCTTATTGAAGTTAATTCAGAACATGTAAGAATATCTAAAGAACATGAGAGCTATAAATGGGTTAAACCTGAAGATGTTAAGAATTATTCTCTAGTATTATTTGCAGACTTATTATTAGAGTATTTTGATAATCCTGAAAGATACTTAAATTGAAAAAATCTTAAAATGACCTTCCAGCATCAAAAACAAAAGCAGCTCGCAAAGCTCGACAAGTCCCATGTCGGCGCATGGGACAAGAAGATTGTCTCGCTTTGCAACAAACTTAACAAGAACAAGGAGTACTATACAACATCTTCCTGCGCCGGAAGAATTATTCTTATCAAGTCATCTGAAACCAAAGAGCCAAATCTTTTTGTTTTCAGGACACATGAAAAAACAGATTTCCGAGAATTAAAATCCGCGCTGCAGAAAGCCAAGAAAAAAAGAGAAGTAGTTTTTCAGCAAGAACCCTGCATCTTGCATGTCGCATGCAAGGACTTGGAGTCTAGCCAAACTCTGGTTGACAAGGCAAAATTTGCAGGCTGGAAACGAAGCGGAATAATGGCAACTCGAAAAAGATTTATGGTTGAACTGATGTCAACAGAGCATCTCGAGCTTCCAATTATAAAAGAAAAGAAAATCCTTGTTGACGACGATTTTCTAAGAATTCTTGCAGAAGAAGCCAATGCAAAACTTGAACGCACCTGGCAAAAAATCAGGAAGCTTGAGAGCTTGATTTGATTTTTTGTTGATTCAGCGAATAACGCTGCTACTGTTCCTTGCGAAGCAACCTATCCACAACCCCGACGTGTAAAATCATATTTACATTAATAATAAAAATTATTACACATTTGGTTAAGTATTTCCATTTAAGCCATAACTATCACACCAAACAACCCCCCGCTTCAGAAATATTTTCATATTAATTCTAAAAAAGGATTGTTTTAACATTAATTCTATCAAATCCTCAAATCTGTAGACACTATAAGTGGGATACAAACTCACAAAAAAGTTTATAAAGAAAAAAGAATTAGAAAATATAGAATTTATCCACGGCAATGGATAAATTCGGATGATTTGAGGTGAATTCTTTTTCCGTAGTTGGAAATTTATTAAATATACCAGACGAAACATATATATAAATGTTTCGCGTAAAAAAAATTGAAAGGAGGTTAAAAAAAAGAGAAACATGGTGTTAGATTTTGCAAAAGAAGCAATAGAGAACGCAGCGACACACAGTATAAACTTTGACGAATTGAAGGCTGGAAAAGCAAACATCAAGGTTTTTGGAGTTGGCGGTGCAGGATGCAATGCAGTTACCTGGTTGTTCAACAAAGGGATAAATGGCGCAACCATCTATGCCTTGAACACAGATGCATTACACTTGAGCATTTCAAAAGCTGATGAAAAAATCCTGATAGGAAAAGAGCTTACTCGAGGCTTAGGATGCGGCGGCTACCCAAACAGGGGAAAAGAAGCTGCAAAAGAAGCTCTCTCTGAGATCAAGAAATCTGTAGCTAATGCAGATATGGTTTTCGTGATTGCAGGAGAGGGTGGCGGAACAGGCACAGGAGCAGCACCGGAAGTTGCACAGCTCGCGAAAGAGTGCGGTGCGATTGTCATCGGAGTTGTAACAATGCCTTTCGAGTGCGAGAAAGCTAGAATAGACAAAGCTGAATTCGGACTTCAGGAGTTAAGGGAGAATGCACACACTGTCGTTGTCATAGATAACAACAGACTTGTCGACATTGCAGGAAACTTGCCTATTGAGCAGGCTTTTGCTGTGGCTAATGAACTGGTTAGTACAATGATAAAGGGAATTGTGGAAACAATTACTCTGCCTTCATTGATTAACCTTGACTACGCAGATGTCTCCACTATTATGAGGAATGGAGATGTTGCAGTCATTGGCATAGGAGAAGCAGACACACAGGCGAGAGTCCAGGAAGCAGTAAGACAGGCTTTGACACACCCATTGCTCGACGTTGATTGCAGAGGAGCAACAGGCGCACTAGTCCATGTAACAGGCGGGCCAGATTTGAAGCTGGAAGAATTTGCCAATATTGGAAAACTTGTTACAGAAAATATAAGCCCTGATGCCCAGGTAATCATTGGAGCAAGAATCAGCAAGGAATTTGCTGGCAAGGTAAGAGTCATAACAATTATGACTGGTGTCAAGAGTCCGTATGTCCTTGGCAAGCCCAGAGAAGCCCAACATCTTAGGTCTGAAATATCGGATTTAGGAATTGAGGTTTATCGATAAATTTAATTTTTAGATTACAGCCAGCCCTTCGGGGCTGGCTTTATATTTTATATTCAGTTCAGGTTAAAAAAATGGGATTGATGCAAAGAATACAACAGGAGAACATGACTAGAGAGACAACAATCAGGAGGGCATTAAAATCACTTGCAATCCAATGGGCAGAGGCACAAGATGACAATGAAAGGCTGCAATGCGACAGGCAAGCGAATGAGTATATAGACATCTCATTAAAAAAAAGGTCAAGTTGCCACATGAGAAGGATGAACTATGCAGTACTTTACGTTGATGAGAAATTAAGATTAAGAAGAGAAATAAGGCTGGGAAAAGATGCAGCAGCAGCAATGCCATTCCAGATACATGAAGATATAGAATTTGCATCTGTTTCTGCAACTTATTAATCCATTACTGCTTATCAAAAACGATTATAGAACTAAACTTCCTGTTTCTTCTCGCGATACATGTACTTGTTCATCCATCTGTCCCAGTAAACCATGCTAGAAAGCTCTGGCTTGGGTTTCTGTTTTGATTTTTCATCTGCAAATCCAATAGGAAGAATTGCTTCAACAACTATATCATCAGGAATCCTGAATATTCTTTTAATATCTGGCTCGTGAAATGCCCCAACCCAGCATGCTGCCAGCCCAAGCTCCTCGATTTTCAGTAGAAAATTTTCAATTGCAGCTCCTGCCTGCTGTCTTGCATAAACTCTGGCGCGCTCGCCATACCCAGTCACAGCCCTTTCTTCTTTTGAGCATACAACCACAACAAACTTCGCCTGAGAAATAAAATCCTGTCCAGCTGCTTTTGCAACCTTGTCAATAGTATCTTGCTCTCCAGTAATCAAGAATTTTAATGTTTCAACATTTCCTGCAAGCGGTGCGAGATGCGCAGAATTTATTGCCTCAACAACCATTCTCCAGTCAGGCTTCTTCTTCGAAAACTTCCTGACACAATGCCTCTGCTTTATTGCCTTGTCAAGTTCCATTCTCTATGTAAGAAAATGAGATATAAAAATGTTGTGAAAAGTGAAAACTAAGACGTCCCGAGCTGGACTCGAACCAGCGACCCTCTGATTTCAGCGAGTCTACCATAAGTAGATTGACTTGTAACAGTCAGATGCTCTACCTGTTGCTCCCCCCATTATTATCTGAAGGTCTGAGCTATCGGGACTTAAATTTAGATAGATATGGTTTATTTTTAAAGTTATTCTTTATAAGAATTAATACAATAAACGAGAGGGGATATTTGAAAACCGGTTCATCTGCGATGCCCAATATTCCCACTACCCCGAAGGGTCAAGGCGTTTTACTATTAATGAAATAAATTAATATCCTTCAAAAAACTACAATTATTCTTTAACCTTTTTCCTGCTTCAGTCCGAGGTCTTCAGGAAAAACTCTCTTCCTGGCTTTCTCCAAGTAGCCATATATTTTAGATTGTTTAGCGCCAGCAATCAGGCTTTTTACAGCATTTTCAGCAAAGATTATTCTGTCAGCAGGCCCAATTATGCAAACAGTGTTGTCTGATAGTGTAAGATAGCATTCAGATAATTCTCCAATCAGTTCAATTGTCCTGCCTTTCTCCCCGATAATTCTTGCCTTGACAGGAACCAGGCTTTTCTTCTTGGTAAAGTCTCTTATTTGTATCTCTTCAAGAACATAATTCTCTTCAGTCAGCAGCAATGCAATATCAACTGGAAAAGCCTTGTCAATTGCTTCAAATACCTTTTCTGCAACAAAGACATCAAAGCTTTCTCCAACAGCCTCGACTTTCTTCCCAGAAGCCTCAAATTCTACCTTAAGTTTTCTCTCCAGAACATTCTTGTTTGCCTGGATTTTCTTTATTGTCTTGTATTCTAAAATCTGCATTTTACAGTTCTGCAATATTTTTTAGATATCCTTTTCTTCTCATCCATTCAACCTGGCTTGGATTGTACTTGAACAAGATATCACCTTTCTCATTGTCAAATTCCCACGGCTCTACAATAACAATATCTCCTTCTCTCAGCCAAAGGCTTCTCCTCAGCCTTCCAGGCACTCTGCAGTTTCGTGATATTCCATCAAAGCACTTGACAATCATCCTGCTGCCGCCAACTCTCTGTTCCACTACTCCAAGAGCTTCCCTTCCCTGGGGAAGTCTTACTCTCGTAATAATCTGCGGCAGTTCGTTATTGCTGCTATTACGGCTGCGGTTTCGTTTTTGCATATTTTACAAAATTGTTAAGGATTTATAAAGATATAGCATCAACGTCAATTCCTGCAGCACACCAATCGCCCCAGCGTCAGAAATATTTTACTATTAATAATGAGTTTACAGCAAAGCCAGTGCAAACGGAATTCCCTTGACTGTTCTTATTCCAGACTTGTCAATTATTCCTGATTTTATCGCGCAGTCAATAGACTTTTTCCCTACTATGTTGAATGTCGCATCGCACGCGCTTGATAATTCTTTCAGCATCTCTGTCAGCTTTGCCTCAGAAATCTCCTCGCCTTTGAAAAAATTCTCTCGGACATCAAGGACTTTGTTGCCTTCCTCAAAAACCTTTCCTAGCAAATCATTGTCGCATACAGCCACAATTTCCCTATATGCTTTGTGGATTTTTATCAGCATCCTAGTTTCCTCTTCTTCCATGCGCTCTAAGACTTGGCCTTACTTTCATTTCTGGAGATTTATGCAGCAATCCCCTTGACTTTTTCGCAGCAGATGTCAATCCCCTGAAAGCCCTGCCGCGATTTGCAGGCTTTGCCAGCCATGAAACATTTGGGTCATTCAATATCTCGGGCCTTGAAATATCCACCATTATAACTTCAAAAAAATAGTTCTTGCCGTCTTTTCCAACTTTGTAAGAATTAAGCACTTCGAGATTTGTGTATTTTCTCGCAACTCTCTGTTCAGCAACCCACTGGTAATTCATCTTCAATGTCTTCCTTACTGTCTGACGGACTGTCCTTCTGCCCTTGTTTACCCTTGTCCTTCTCCTTCCACCTCGTAAAATCCTGATTCTTGCAACGACAAATCCTTTCTTGTCTTTGTAACCGAGAACTCTTGCTCTTCCAATATCTGTTGGTTTTTCAATCCCTAATATTACCGGCTGCCTTCTCCATTCAATCAGCCTGTTTCTAAGACTCTGGTTCAAATTCTTTTTAATATAAAAATAAGCATTTTTCATAGAAAACACTACAAAAGAGGTTTTTTAAATCTTTGCGGTTGGAAAATACTAGAAAAAAGTGTAAATCAGTCAGCAGGTGCATCTAAAGTTGCTCTAGGAACAACAATATTTATTGTCCTGTCTTTGTAAGTTGCATTACGGAAGGAATAATCTGCCAAAGGGCCGCTTTTCCTTTCATTGCTTTTCTCTGAAGCATGTTGTTCAGCAGTCATTTCTTCCACTACTGTATCATAAAGGTCCATGAAATCTTTATCATAAATCATTGTATTCTCGCCTTGACTACCAAGCATCCTGCCTAAAGTTGTCCTCTCGTCTCTGCTAGGCTTGACAGGAACTTCATCTTCGAATGGCTTTGTTCTGCCCTTTCCTTTGTATATTTGATTTGTCATACTTTACTCATGTTTTTGGGGTTTATAAATCTTACTATTTGTATCTACTTATAAGTGACATAGAATAGGGCACTTAGAAAAGGATAGTAGAAAAATCAAATTGTAGGTAATTTTATAAACAATTTGTCTGTTGGTTAGTTATGAGCCTGTAGCGCAGCCCGGTAGCGCACTGCTCTGATAAAACAAGCAGAACCTAGCGGTTCTTCCTTGGACCATCTCCCTAGGAAATGGCTCAAGGCAAATAAAATCAGACAGGCAGGGGTCCGAGGTTCAAATCCTCGCAGGCTCATTCTGATTTGAACCGGGATGGCGAGGTTCAAATACTTCATACTCGCAAGAGTTGAAGTTACCGCAGAACTATGTTCTGCGAGTACCTCGCAGGCTCATTCTGATTTGAGCCAGGAAGAGGTTCAAATACTTCGAAATAGTCACACATCAATTACCCCAGCGTCAGAAATATTTTTTATTAATGCTTCTTGAGTTCTCGTAGTTTCAAGCCTTAAACTCCAAAACAAGTTTTTCCTTGGCAAGCTTGTAATTCAGAAGTTCCAGTGCAAGACTTATGGTTTTGAAATATGAAACCTTGGCTGCCAATGCTCTAACTTCAATTCCTTTCTCAAGCTTGCTTATCATGATATCCTTGCCGGTTTTCACGCCAGGCAGATCCATCTCGTAAAGTATCTTCTGGCTCAATCTTCGGACATTTGTCTTTGGCTCTCTCTTAGGAAGTCCAGAAAATTTTTCCAATTGGTCCGGTGAAAATTCATTCAGTGCTTTTCTCCTTGTTTTGATTTCAGCGGATTTGCTGTCATTAGGATTCACCCTTACCATTGGTTTTCCATCAGAAGAGATGCTGATGCTGATTGAGCTAGATTTCTCTGGCTTGATGTTTGTCATCTCTTTTGAAAGTTGTTTCATCAGGCTATTGAGTATTCCATTAAGATTAAAAGGCAAGCCCGCTCCAATCCCAAGATTAGCATTGTCGTCTACGCCTAAAAAACCATAATCCTTGCTTTCGTTTTCCTTTGGGATATTGCATCCGCAGTACGGACAGAAAATAAAGCCCTTGCTGACTTCCTTTGAACATCTCGGACATTTCTTGTTAAACATACTTCAGCCTAGAAAACCGGTTTTAAAAACTTATTTCTTTCCTCAATTTCTTGAATTCTTTCTCAATAAAATCGTCGCCTGTCTTAAACCCCTTAGAAACAAACCTGTTTGTAACAAGAAGAAGGTTGTGTGTCCTTTCTATCGGATTGATGTATCTCAGGAAAAGCCTGGATATATCGACATTTTTTACCTTCCTCACTTCATCTATATGGGGTATGAATATAAGTGCAACAAGTACCCTGAGTATTCCAGTTATGGCAAACAATATCAAAAGTTTGCTGAAAGCAAATTCAGGAAGGTATTGTGCCAATAAGCCTCCTATCAAAGCTCCGACAAAACTTCCGATTCCAACAGTTATGTTATGATATGAAAGGCAAAGGGCTCTTTTCGGTTTTGAAACAACATCATAGATGAAATTGCTGGAAGAAAGTCCAAGCGCAGCCCAACCCACTCCCGACAGCATTTGAGGAACCAAGGCAAGATATAATGGCGAGCTATGGAAAAGCCAGAAAAAAGGCATTGCCGAGACAAGAATAGCTCCTATTGTCATCAGCCTCTTGTTCCCGCATACGTCAGAAATCTTGCCCCAGAGAGGCCACGAAAGTATCGAGAATACAGTAGCTGACAGCACAACTATCATGTAAGTCACGTAATTGAAACCAAGATATCTCAGCATGTATACATCAAAGAACGAGCCTCCGACAGCCACTGAAAAATAAAATAGTGAATAAAACAGCGAGAACCTCGAGAAGTTGAACTTCCATATTTTTCTTATGAAATCCCCATAAGTGAAAAAATAATCTTTTGTTGTCTTGAACTTGGGGTCATAATATTTCGCAAGCATAGAAGCTGAAATCAGCCTGAAAACTCCTGCGATGAAAAACAAGAGCGAGAATCCGAGCAAAACCATTCCACCAGTTTTAAAGTAATCAAGTGCAAACGCGCCAGCAATAAATGTTATTAACACAACAAATTCAGTTATCCTGTTTCTTTTGCTGAAATATCTTCCGCGATGATCTTCAGGTACAATGTCTCCCATCATCGAGAACCATGCAGGTCCGGCAACTGCTCCAAAAATCGCAAGCAGCGTGTAAAAAGCAATCATCAAGTACGGCAAATACTGCACAAACAAGCCTTTCCAGAACATCCATGCCAGCAGCAAGAAAGGAAACCACATCAAAGCCTGCAGTGTGACAAAAGTTGTAATCAGTTTCTTCCTGTTCCATGTCTCAAGCATTCTCGAGCCAGTGTACTGGAAAATCGGAGGCAACAAGCTTGCAATGCTGTTAAAAAGTCCGATTTGAAAATTATTAAATCCGATTGCAAGAGCATAAGGCGTGATAAAATAAGAACCTGTTCCAGTTGAAACGCTTGCTGCAGCCCCTTCCTTGATAGAAAGGGACATTGTCTTTCGTTTGTTCAGCTGCTCTTCAGCTTCTTCGTCCTCATCATCACTATTCTTCTTTCCTCTTTTCATCTTCTGTATCTATAAGAAATCAAGTGATAAACAATTTTTAAATCTTGATATGCCCGTATTGCGCTCGTTGCTCTGACATATACTCTCTGTGCCTGGTGAAAAAATCTTTCCACAATCCCAAAATTTGCGCCTTAAATTCATTGTTTTCATCACAAGACATTGTTCGTATGACAAATGCGTCATCAAATACTACTTTATCTTCATCTCCAAAGCGCAATGTAAACTCTCCCTTGTCTTGTTCATGTAAATAGAATTTAAATGGATTGTCAACTAAAGATTCTCTGAATCTTGCATTATACGGCATGAATTCATAAGCACCCATTAATCTTGGCAAAACACCAAGAAGCCTGACAAAATCAGTGTCTCCACTTACTAAACTTGCATGTTTCTTAGGATACAAAGCAAGAGAATACAATGCAACAACAAGCCTCTCGTCAGTATCTGTCCTTCTGGAACTATCCAAAACCTTATTTGGATGATAGCGTGGTTTGCTTGGTTTCAATTTTATTGCCATGTCAATTCGCTTTGTTATTTCCAAGAGAATATCACTGCATTCCGAGTCTATACAAAATTCATTTTGAGAGTATACATCTTTTGAACCAGCAGCAAGAGATAATTGATACATCAAATCTTGAAGCTCTTTCAATTTTGCTTCATTAACTCTGGCCGCCTTCATTTTTGATTCATTAATTCTAACTGCTCTAACTTGTTTTCTTGAATATTTCCTAGTGCTTTTTTTGTCTACATGAACATAACTTAATTTATTTCCAAGCACTACAGAAAAATCTCGTATTTCATCTGCAACACTCTCTATTGTTCTGACATTAGGCAGCTGCATGACAGACAATCCGTGTCTGAAAGAAGAAAGCAGCAAATCCAGCTTTTCAGTATCAAACTCAGAAAAATCAAGAAGTGAATAGATTTCTTCGCCAAAAGAGTGAGAATAATCTCCTTCAATTGCATTTGTATCTATCAAAACAAACTCTTCTTTGTCTAGTATCTCATTCAAACTTGGCATTTTAAACACGAGGAAAAACCATTTATAAAATTAAGTATAGTGATGCGCCAACCGGGAATTGAACCCGGATTACCTGCTTGGGAAGCAGGTATACGAACCGTTATACTATTAGCGCATAACTAAAGAACAAATCAACAGAATAAAAATCTTACTTCCTAGCAACCTTCCACATCAGCTCAAAATATTTCTTGTAGGAGTCTGCAATTTCTTTTTCTTTTATGACAATTGCAATCGGCTCTTTTTTCCACAATACTATTGCAACCTTATCCTTGTAGATGTTGATTGCAAGCGGGCTCGCGTATTTTTGTGGCAGATAATGAATTTCAGCAAGGGGTATTTTCTTTTTTAATTTCTCCGAGGCAATTATTCTCACTTTTACCTTTTTCTTCTGCCTATCAAGGTCATACCACTTGAAATAAAATGGTAAAACCTCGAAGGCAGCATGCGAAGCTCCAAGAATAAGCACTTCTTTATTTCCTTCAAGCTGATCCTGGAACACTGTCTTCAAGCCCTCGCGTCCAGTATAGAAATTTGTTTCTTGTTTTTCTTTTGTTTTCTCGTATAAATCCTTCAAGCCAGGCAAGGCTTCTTGAAACTCAGCTTCTTTCTTCCTTATAGTATCAAGAAATCGTTCAGGATTTGCAGCCTCAAACACTTTTCTATTGTTTTTTACAATATATCCTACAAGTCCTTTTTTAATCAGCCTTTCAGTTATATCATAAATATTTCTTCTATGTATTCCTGTTTTCCTTGAAATCCTGCCAGCAAGGCTAGGTCCTGCCTCAAGCAAAGCCAAGTAAACTCTCGTCTCGCTGTCTGTCAAGCCAATCTCTTTCAGCATCTCGCGTATTTCCATAATCTTCCTATTCATCAGTAATATTTAAATCTTATTATTGAGGTGATGTAAATCACCCCATTAGTTCATTTACTAGCTGGACATTGTAGATTTAACAAAATCAAATAAACAATAAGGAGGAAAACAAAAATGGAAGAAGAACTCGAAAGAAGGATAATACGCCTGATAGCAACAGACAGGATAGAAGTTCCTATCTCAAGCATGTCAGGCAAGCTAAAGAGAAATAAGCCAAAGCTCGGCCAAGAAATAGAGTTGCCTAAAAGCAAATATGTCGGCGAGAGAGTCTATGCAAGAATAACTAAAGAAGACGAGATGAAAGCCAGGACAATGAAAGAAGCAGTAGCCGAATTTGTTGAAAAGTATCCTACACATGGAAAAGTCTTGCAAGGAATTGTAGCTGAAAAAAGGCTTCAGAAAGAAACGCACCTGTATTTCGGAGTGAATGAAGGCTGCAGGCTTACAGAAGCAGATTATATGGGCGTCTTGAAAGACCTCGGCTTTGGCGAAGCAACAGCACGCGGGCTTTACACCGAGTTAATAGAAGTCAGCAGGAACTTGTCAAAGAAAAGAGGCAGCCCTGAAAGAAGAGTGCTTATCGGCAAGTGCGAAGAGCCAGAAGAATAAACCAAAATCCTTATTTTTTATTTTATTATCTCGTTTTGACATAATATTTATAAATCTAACAGTTGCGAGGTAAACATGGAAAGGCACATAAGATGGAATTGGGAAAGGTCGCCTGATGACGATGACATGGTAAGGTATCATATCGTAGTTGTAGATGACAAAGACAGGCCAGGCATAGTAAGAAGAATCTTAGAACAGTTGCAGAAATGCAATTCTGTCATTCCAGTAAGAAGCAGGGAAGACAAAGTTAAAGGCACTGAATTCAGGTATTTGTTTGAAAGCTATGACACTTCTGTCGCTCCAAAAATGATAAGCTGGAGACAAATCAGCAAGAGGATAATAAAGGATTCTGACTTAAGGGAAAGGACAAAAGGCAACATAGAAAACTATGTCGCAGGCATTTACAGTTAGTTTTTTATATTCTCATTCTTTCTTGCATTTATGGTTAAGAAATTTTACATTACAACCCCTGTTTACTATGTAAACAGCGAACCTCATGCAGGCTCAGCATATACAACTATTGCTGCAGACATACTTTCAAGATGGCATAAACTCTTGGGAGATGATGTTTTCTTTTTGACAGGAACTGACGAGCACGGACAAAAAGTCCAGGAGGCTGCTGAAAAAGCCGGGCTGACACCAAAAGAATTCTGCGACAAAATATCCCTAAAATTCAAAAGAGCGTGGCAGGCGCTCAATATCGAATATGACAATTTCATAAGGACTACTGATCCAAAACACGAAGCAGAAGTAAAAAAGATTTTGCAGGAGCTTTATGACAAGGAACTTATCTACAAAGGAAATTACGAAGCCTGCTATTGCGTTGGCTGTGAACAGTATCTCACTTTATCCGATTTAGTTAATGGAAAATGCCCTGTCCATGGAAAAGAGCCGGAAATAAGGAAAGAGGAAGCATACCTTTTCAAGTTGTCTTCATTTCAAGATAAAATTCTTGAATTAATAGAGTCTGGAAAGTTCTCTATTCTTCCTGAAGCAAGAAGAAAAGAAGTTGTAACTTTTGTAAAAACAGGCTTGCAGGACATTTCTATCTCAAGACTAAAGGAAAAAGTGCCGTGGGGCATAGAACTGCCATTTGATTCTAATCACACCTGTTTTGTGTGGGTTGATGCATTCTGGAGCTACTTGACCGGATTGAAAGAAGAAAATTCTTTTGATAAATACTGGCCTCCTGTTTTGCAGCTTATGGCAAAAGATATCTTGAGGGTTCATTCTACTATTTGGCCTGCTCTGCTTCTAGCTACTGGCAACAAGCTTCCCAAGAGCCTGTTTGTCCACGGATATTTCACGATTGATGGCAAAAAAATGAGCAAGAGCCTGGGCAATGTCATATCTCCTGTCGCGCTTGCAGAAAAATACGGCACCGACTCTGTCAGATATTTTTTAATGAGGCATATTCCATTCGGCCAGGACGGAGACTTTTCAGAAACAGCCCTTGTTGAAAGGCACAACAACGAGCTTGCAAACAACCTGGGAAATTTAGTCAGCCGGGTTACAACCCTTGCTGAAAAATATGAAACAGAAAAATGCAAGAACAAGCTTTTAGACAAGTTGAAGTTCGAAGAAATTGAGAAGCTTGTAGAGAACTATGAGTTAGACAAGGCGCTCGGATTGATTTTCGAATTTGTCAATGTATGCAATGAATACATACAAAGGACAAAACCCTGGGAAGAAAGTTGCTCCAGCAGGGGGAAAATTTTATATGAGCTGATAAACAGCATCAAGGCAATTTCATTTTTGTTATGGCCGTTTATGCCGGAAACATGCGAAAAAATAGCAAAAAACCTCGGTTATAAAATAAAATCCCTGAAGGACTTCTCAAAGCCAATAGAAGGAAAATTCAAAAAATCCGAGATTCTATTCAACAAAATCTAATTGTTTCGTCTGCGACGCTCTGCAACACAACAATTGCTCAAGCGTCAAAAGGTGTTCATATTATTAATTCCAGGAATTTCAGTTAATTTTATAAACAAATTTTCCAGTTTCTAGACATGGAAACCATAAGCTATGACGATTTTGCAAAACTTGATTTAAGAATTGCGAAAATTCTTGAAGTTGAGGAAATTCCAAATGCAGACAAGCTTTTCAAATTAACCATAGACGTGGGCGAACTTGGCAAGAGGACAATCTGCGCAGGAATAAAACAACATTATAAAAAAGATGATTTGATAGGAAAAGAAATTGTCATTGTAGCTAACTTAGAGCCAAGAATATTGAAAGGTGTAGAAAGCCAGGGCATGCTTTTAGCAGCAGTCTCAGAAGACCATAAAAAAATCCTTCTGCTAAAGCCGGAAAAGGCAATCGCGCCCGGCACTAAGATTCAATAAACTCTACTTTCTGGAAATCTGACACATTTTGGGGGGGTGGGCGAAAGAGTTTTAAATTTGGGGTTTGTTAATAGATTATGAAAGGACAAAAGAGATTGGAAGAAATTAAAAAAAGATTGGAAGCAGGTATCCGAAATGTAAATCCTGAAAATGCCGGAAGATATGATGTAAAATACAAGCCGTTGGAGAATCCTCATTATGTTACTCCAGAACAAAAAGCTCAAGGAAAATATATATGGGAAAGATCTCCCAATTATCAATTTTTAGTATTTGATAAAGAAAATCCTGATGTAACATATCAAGTTATGACTGTTAGATGGCCGGATATATCAAAACCCGCACCAGCAGGATTCAGTAAGGAAATGGCGGAAAGATATATGGGTGGTTCTGAATTCGAGCCGAATCTAAGAAAAGCAATTGAAGCTTTAAAAAAAGCTAAAAAAGAAAAGAGAGGAAGACAAGACCAAGGAGGATTAGAGCAAACAACAAAGGGGGTTACTGCAATTCTCGGAGTTCTCGGCGGTTTATTTTTTTTATCTTCTAATATAACTGGAAACGCAATTGCGAATGTTAGCCAAAATTCTAGTAATATATTGGGTGTAGTTCTGCTTGTAGTTGGATTAGTTGTTGGTTTTTTCTGGGTGAAGAAAAGATAATCGCGCCAGGCACTAAGATTCAATAAAGTAGAAAATCTCATTTCTTTTGGATTCTTTTGTAAATTTCAGCCCAAGTTCAGTAAGCATTTTCTCAAACCAAGTTCTTTCCCTAAGTTGTCCCCTGCCGCTCAGGCTGATGTTAGAAAAACTTGCAATAATCAATTTTGTTTTTCCAGACATCTTTCCGAGAATTGTCTTTGCCACATCTTTTTCAACATCCTCCAAAGCATCAAATATCTTCAAGCATAGATAAACATCAGCTTCTTCAAAATCAATCTCACTTACATCTTGACTCTCAACTTCTGCGTTCAGCTTCTTCTCATGAGCAAACCTGTTTACAAACTGGACAACAGCCTCATCAATATCATAACCTTTATATTCAACAGGCAGAAACTCATTATAATAAAAAGCAAGCAGATTAAAGCCGCAGCCCAAGTCAACAATCTTTCCAGATTTCTCAATCTTGCTAATCAACCAGGAATAAATATCTGCCCGTTCGCGTGTTGAGCGGTGCATGTCCAAAACCTCTTTTGAAAACTCAAGAGTCTTGAACTTCTTGTAAAACTTCATAGACAGGGCAGAGGTGGATATCTTCCTGAGCTTGGCCCTTACAAGCTTGACCTTCTCTTCTTCTATGTCTGATTTAATTAATCCAGCCAGCTTTTCTACAAACTTGTGATTAACATGCTTATAGGGCGATTTCTCCATTATCTTTTCAACAACTTCCATGACAAATTATTAAAACACATGCATATAAAGTTATTCAGGGGGATGTGGGCCAGCTTGGTAAGCTTCAGCCTTCGGGAGGCTGCGACCCCGGTTCAAATCCGGGCATTCCCACTTCATTCACCAGAATTAGCGCTTGTTCGTATTTCATAGTCTTAAGACTTATTGGCTGTAAAAACAAGGCTTTTGAGGCCTCATTTTGAGCGAAATTTAAACAAAAAACTCAAAAGAACATAAGATATAAATACTTCAATATGCTATCAATTCTCTCTCTCTTTTGAGGTTTCAAAGTGGGAGAAATATGGAAAAAATAATTCAACAAAAGATTAGTGCTGACCACTTATTGTATTCTAGTCTTAAATACACTAAAACAACAGATGTCATCCTCAACCTGCTTTTCAGGTGGCGTAGTCTGATAGATGAAGGCATAGAAAAGATACTTGAAAAAGCAAAGAAATCGAAAAAAATCAAGGCAATTCCAACAGCACCAAAACTAAGGATTGAAAAAACCCAGGAAATAAGCAAAAGCAATGAAGCAATACTGAAAACAATTGATTTATACAAGTTCTTAAGGCAGGCAGAAGTGGCTGAAAAAGTTCGCGAGAACGAGTTCAGGAAAAATGTTGCGCTCAGGGTCATGTACATGGGCCAGTGGCAGATTGTAGATCTTGAAAAACTCAAGGAATTCAACTCTGTCATAGAAAATTTCGTCAACTACTTGAAAACCCTTAGCTAATTCTCCGTGTATAATAAGATTTAAATACAGAATTCTTATAATGTTGGTTATGGCAAAAGTTTGCGCTGTGATATCTGGAAAAGGTGGTGTAGGAAAAACAACCACAGTTGTTAATTTGGGCGCAGCTTTGAGCAAATTCAATGAAGATGTAGTCATTGTTGACGCAAATCTCACAACACCAAATATCGGATTGCATTTTGGTGCTCCAATTGTTCCAGTAAGCTTAAACCATGTTCTGCAAGGAAAGGCAGATGTTGAAGAAGCTGTCTATGAACACGAATCAGGTACAAAAATAATTCCTTCTTCATTATCATTGAAAGACCTGAAAAAAGCGAAGCTTGATAATTTGTATAATGTTGCCAAAGACTTGAAAAAAAGTTATAATCACATTATTCTGGATTCTGCGGCCGGGCTTGGCGAAGAAGTCAAGGCAGCAATTGAGGCATGCGACGAAGTCCTGGTTGTGACAAACCCGAATATTCTTTCTGTCACAGACGCATTAAAAGCAATAAAACTCGCAGAAGACATGGACAAGCCTGTCAAAGGAATAATTATCACAAGAGTCAAGGATGACGAGACTGAAATGTCTTTAGACGGCGTTTCAGAAATGCTTGAGAAGCCTATTCTTGGAATAGTGCCGGAAGACAAGCATGTCCAGATTTCTTTAAACAAAAAGAATGCAGTAGTTAACACAAAGCCAAGAAGCAAGGCAGCCCGTGCATACATGGATATTGCAGCAAAAATGCTTGGCAAAAAGAAAAAAGAAGCAGGCTTCTTTGGAAAGATTCTTGAATTCCTGAGCCTCCAGTAGTCAGCAAGGAAAATAATATAAATCATCTTCTATCAGTTTTCTTAAGGACCCGTAGTCTAGTGGTTAGCTCTCTAGTTTATCTGGAAGCCCACAGATGACGTCTCCCTCACACGGAGAAGACCGGAGGTTCAATTCCTCCCGGGTCCATTTTGTAAAATGAATAAAAAAGTACTTTTCATCGCATTATCACTAGCTTTGATTATCTGGCTTTTCATGGAAAACTTTCAAGATAACACAGCAGATACAGCAAGCAACGCGGTACAAGAGCAAAGAATAGCCACAAAAATCATTGATGGCGACACTTTAGTTGTTTCTGGCGGAGATACAATCCGCCTTCTTGGCATTGACGCAGACGAAAAGGGTTATCCTTGTTACAGTGTCGCAAAGAAGCGTCTTGAGAACCTTACATTAGGCAAGCAAGTCATTCTTGAACAAACTGTTGAAAATAAAGACCAATACGACCGCTATCTTCGATATATTCTGGTAGACAGCGAAAATATTAACATACAAATGATAAAAGAAGGCCTGGCTGTCGCAAGAATCCTGGAAGAGGACAAATATTCTAAGGCAATACGCGAAGCAGAATCTTTTGCAATCCAGAACAAGATAGGCTGCAAATGGAACAGAACGAATCAGTAAATGAATAAACTCTCACCCTTCTGGGTCAAATTAGCAGCATGTTTCAAAAGTGCAGCATTGAGAATGAAATGCCGCGCCTGTAACCCTTCAGGGTAAAAGTATGTCCACATTAATAATCAGAAAATCTCTGAAAGCAAAAATTAAATAAACTTTGATGCCTTCTGTATTTTCATGCAATCATATACAGAAAGCCTTCTGGCAAGCGAGAAATACCTTGCAAATGCTGACCATCTCTTGTATGTGACTTATAATGTCATAAAAGAGAAAAAACTCCTGCTGAACGTGCTTGAAAATCTGTATAAGGCTTTGCTGTACGGAATAAATGCTGTTTTGCAGTTTGAACACAGCCTGAGGAAAGTCAGGCTGTATAAGGAAAGCCAGAGAAACTTGCAGATATTCAAGATAGTTGCAAAAAACCATGGCATTACGCCAGATGAATTGAAGCTGATTGATGAAATCATGCTGATTATCAAGAAGCATAAGGAAAGTGGCATTGTTTTCACAAGAGGAGAAAAAGTCGTGATTATGGTCGAAGACAAGATAATTTTCTTTGATTTGCCCAAAGTCAAGGAATACATACAAGCTACAAAAACAATCATCGCAAAGATAAAAAAGAGTTTCGGCTTATACGGTTTCTGAATTCATGCATACACATTAATCATAGCGCCTGTTGGGTTTAGATGAATCGGCTTGCCATTAGCACTATACGTCACCATCTTTCCTATATCAACCACATTAGTCTCTGAAATTGTTGACCTGAACACCTCTCGTATGCTTTCTACTTTAACTCCTTCAACAGTTATCCTTTGAGCAAGTGTCTGATTCATGGGTTCATAAATTCCTCTCGGCTGGTTGCGCTCGCTAATGCCTTGTATCATATCCAAATAAGCCAGAATTAAGTTATAAGAATATATGTTCTAAAGAAGAATATTCTTTTTTATGCAACACAAAAAGCATTCATTACCATTTGTGGGTTAATTTGAAAGTCCCTCTCAGCATCTGTTAGAAGTTTCATCATGCCAGCGTATTCAACAGGTTGTTTTCTTCTGTAGTCACTAATTGTCGCGGTCCTCGGCAACCATTGTCCTCCTTCTATCATGTCTATTCTGAATAAAGCGCGCTGTCTTAAAGTCTCTCTGTCATGATTATTTGCTCCATTCGGAGGCAAAGTAGATAATTGATAATTTGTTCCTTCGAGCAATCCAAGGGCTTCGCTGTCTTTTATCACATCATACAAGCCATGAGTTGCTAACAGTATTTTCATATTCCTCATATAAGAAAACTTGTTTTTAACTCTTTCCATCAACTCAACGCCAAAATCGCCTCAGCCAAATCGCCCTGCGATTTTTCCAAAGCCTTTACAACTTCTTCTTTTTTGCAGCCTGTCTTTTCCATGACTGTTTTGACATCTTCTGCGTTTATGCCTTGTTCTTCAGAAATCTTTCCACTTACCTGAAAGCTTTCCTGCCCTGACATCTTTATTTTCACCACAGAAGGCTCATCAATTATTATCTTCTTGTCCTTAGCTTCAATAATAACTCTGTCAGCATCAATCTCTTCCTGAGAAATGCCAAGCTGCTTCATCATTCCCATTGCTTTCTTCATGTCGCCGAACATAACTGTGTTTTAGAAGCATTATATAAAAATGTTTCGAATAATAAGCAAGCAAGAAGATGATTGCCCAAAAGTCAAAATGTTTCTCTATTAATAATAAGGATAACAAACTAAAAATATTCTAAAACTACATTTTCTTTCCTAAGTTATCGGAAAGAAAATTCTCAGTGCGAGAACAAATAACACTGTCAGAACTACAAAACCTATGACATGCGCGGGTTTTAACATAAACCTTGATTCAGCTTCTTCGCTGTACCTTACAAGCCCGCCCATTCCTGATGGAATATTGATGTTTCCTGATCCTGCCATGATTATAAATATAGAAAAGGGTTTAAAAGTTTAAGCATTTCAAGAGTTAAGCCATACAAGTTTTAATAAAAGGTTTAGTATTTTATCATTAATAACAAAATATTTTATGAAAGTTTAATGAGTCAATTGAAAGTTAAAACCCGCAAACAACAATTGCCTTGGAACCCTGAGGGTAAATAGTTTTGGTATTAAACAAGACTCTCGCCAAAAGGCGTGTTCGCCTTTGGCTCATTTGCAAGATAATTTAGATACTCTTGATTCAGCTGCAGCCATTTTCTTTTTATGTGTGCGCCTACAAGCTGATATTTTGCTGGATGGAACGACGGGGAATTTCCAGTAAATAGAGCTCTTGCTGATTGCGCAACATACTTTCCAACCTCTCTGACAAAATTCCCGAATGAGTAAAAATTATTGTAGCACTCCATCATCCCTTCCTGCAGCTCAACAGCTGTCATGTTTTTCGGCTGGAAAACAGCATGCATTCCATCATAATAATCCCATTTCTTATGGTCCCCTTTCTTATGCAACAGCCTTCCTTGTTTTTCCATATCCTTGTAAAAAGAAGTGCCTGGCAAAGGCGTCAATATAGAATACTGCACAAAAGGAATTTTGTGCTTGTGGCAGAAGTCACTTGTCATCTTGAAAACATCTTTAGTATCATCATCTGAACCAAGTATAAACATTCCAAGCATCTGCAGTCCATTGTCATGAAATACTTCTGCAGCTCTTATAATATCTTCAACAGTCTGCCTTTTGTTCATGTGCTCTAGAGTCTGGGGATTTATTGACTCACAGCCAACACACACAACATCAATGCCTGCTCTTTGCATTTTTGCAACTAGTTCAGGATGTTTTGCTATCTCTGCCCTGGCCTGGCACAATAATTTTCGATTGTAGCCAGAAGCAATCATCCTGTCAAGTATATCATTTGCCCTTACAAGATTTGCTGTGAAATTATCATCAGCAAGAAGTATCCTGTCCCTGTAAAAATGCCTCCTAAAGAAACTCGTGCTCTCATGCTCTTTGAAAAGTTTTTCAAGATTCTTAAGCTCTTGCATAACTCTTTCAGGACTGTGAAATCTGTACTTGCGACCAAACATCTCAGTCACAGAACAAAAATTGCATTCGTAAGGGCATCCTCTCGAAGTCATAACTGGAAAAATATGCATATTCTCCCAGCCTTCCACAAGCTCGAAATTAGGTATCGGCACGACAGAATCAAGGTCATCATGTCTCTCGCCTTTTATTATCCTGCCTTTCTTTTCTCCTTCAAGAATATCAGCAATAATTGTTTCAGCTTCTCCTATTACAACCTGGTCAAATACAGCAGCAGCTTCTTCAGGCATCATGCTCGGATGAATTCCTCCTGCTATCACTCTTGACTCAAGTCCAGCCTCTGCTCTTAATCTCCTATATCGAATCGCATATTCTACTCCCCTCTCATATGTTGAAGTCATCAAGCTCAGCAGCAAGACATTACACTTCACAAGCTCCTCATCACTCATCTCCCTGCCAACCAGCCCTTCCTTGAAAACAAAAGCATCATAACCCTCTTTTCTCAGTATTGTTGCAAGATTTATAGGTCCTGTCATTGGAATCGGCTCCTTGGAAAACACATTAGAAGGTGCTTCTGACGGCTCTACAATAGGCACCCTTTCGCCAATTCCTTTTCTAAGATAATGAACCATTAACTCGACAAAGAAAAGGGATATAAAAGATTTATTATAATGCAATATAATACAGCCATAAAAAGCTTTAAAAGAAATACCCTCTAAACACTATGATGGCTACAGAAGAGGCTCAAGGCTACAATTTAAAGGAAACAGAAGCAAGAATTAGGCAATTCTGGGAAAAAGAAAAAATATTTCAGTTCAAGCCGGATTATAAAAAGCAAATTTTTTCAATAGACACTCCACCCCCAACAGTTTCAGGAAAAATGCATATCGGGCACGCATTCTCATATTCCCAGCAGGACATAATTGCCAGGTATAAAAGAATGAACTGCCAGGTCTTCTATCCATTTGGCACAGATGACAACGGCTTGCCAACAGAAAGGCTTGTTGAAAAACTTAATAATGTCAGGAGCAAGAGCATGTCAAGGCAGGAATTCATTGAGTTATGTCTTAAAACCTTGAAAAAAATCACGCCAGACTTCATAAATGACTGGAAAATTCTTGGAATCTCATGCGACTATAATTTGTCATACTCAACTATAGACCCTCATAGTCAAAAAATCTCGCAGAAATCCTTTATTGACTTGTTCAAGCAAAAAAGGGTTTACAAAAAAGAGTTTCCAACACTTTGGTGTCCTGAATGCCAGACATCTATTGCACAAGCAGAGCTTGAGGATAAAGAACAGCAGACACTTTTCACAACAGTCAAATTCAAAGTTGATGGAAAAGATTTGCCGATAGCAACAACGCGCCCAGAACTTTTGCCAGCATGTGTCGCTGTATTTGTCAATTCCCAGGATAAAAGATACCACAGCATTATTGGCAAGCAAGCGACAGTTCCATTATTCAATCAGAAAATTCCAATTCTTTCAGACAAATCAGCTGACATGGAAAAAGGCACTGGTGTCTTGATGATATGCTCCTACGGAGACAAGTTCGATGTTGATGCAATCAACCGTCATAATCTCAAGCCAAGAATTGTCCTGAATAAGGATGGCACATTAAATGTAAAGGGCTATGAAAACTTAAAAGTAAAAGAAGCAAGGAAGAAAATCCTTGAAAAGCTCAAGGAAAAAGACCTTATAACAGAACAGAAACAAATCACCCATGCTGTCAACTGCCATGACAAATGCGGAACTGAAATTGAATTCCTGACAACAGAGCAATGGTTCATCAAAATCCTTGACAAGAAAAAGGAACTGATAGAGCAGGGCAAGAAAGTAACCTGGCGCCCGGAATTTATGTTCAAGCGCTATGAAAACTGGATCAATGGACTGGAATGGGACTGGAATATCTCCAGAGACAGGCATTTCGGAATCCCGATTCCAGCATGGCACTGCAGGAAATGTGACACAATAATCATAGCTGATGCAAAAGACCTTCCTGTAGACCCTTTGCAAAAAAAGATGAAATGCTCCTGCGGCAATATAGCAGAGCCAGAGCAGAAAGTCCTTGATACATGGGCAACTTCTTCATTGACGCCGCAGATTGCAGCCTCTCTTGTGGACAACAAAGTAAAAATTCCATTCGACTTAAGGCCCCAGGCTCACGACATTATACGAACATGGGCATTTTACACAATAACAAAATCATACTTGCATGAAGGAAAGAACCCATGGAAAAACATAATGGTGTCTGGCTTTGTCACGCTTGCCGGAGAAAAAATGTCAAAATCAAAGGGAAATGTCATTGAGCCGCAGGCTGTCTTGGACAAATATGGCGCTGATGCATTAAGATTCTGGGCAGCATCAAGCAAACTTGGAGAAGACCTTGACTACCAGGAAAAAGCACTTGTGACAGGAAAAAAGACAGTCACAAAGTTGTGGAATGCCTCGAAATTTGTTTTTATGAATCTTAAGGGTTACAATGAAAAGAAACCAAAGAAATTTGAGAAAATAGATGAACTTTTCATGGCAAAATTAAACTCCTTGGTCAAAAGCGCAACAGAAGCATTCGACAATTACGAATATTCAAGGGCAAAATCAGAAATAGAGCAGTTCTTCTGGCTCAGTTTTTGCGACAATTATCTTGAAATCATAAAGAACAGGATTTACAATGAGAAAGGCGACAAGAAACTTTCAGCCCAGTATACATTGCATCACTCGCTTTTGACATTGCTGAAAATGTTTGCGCCAATAATGCCTTTTGTCACAGAAGATATCTATCAGAAATATTTCAGGAAGAATGAGAAAGTGAAGTCCGTGCATATAACTGCATGGCCAAAATCATCCAAGGAGCAGGAATCAGGCGAGCTTGATGTTCTTTACAAGCTGCTTGGAAAAGTAAGGCAGGAAAAAAGCAAGGCACAAAAAAGCATGAAAGCAGAGATTATTCTGACAGCTGAGCCAGAAAAGCTTGACAAAATGAAAGATATGCTTGATGATTTTAAATCAGTCACATCTGCAAAAGAAATTCATAAAGGAAAATTCAAAGTTGAGTTCTTGTAAGTATATTCTTTATCAAACAAATTCTTATAAACCATATTTATATAAAATAAAAATGGCAGAACAGGCAGCCCAAACAGGCATAAAAATTCCAACAAGATACAGGGAAATTAAAGTTATCCGTGGTAATGAAAGGGAAGCAAGAAGAGTTATAAAACAGAATGATGGAAAAGTTGTGCTTATTGATGATGCGCAGCAAAATTCAGATGGTCTTAATTTGTTGGCTCATGTTTACATGCTTGGCATAGTAAGATTTGATGAGCAGGATAGAGAACGTTATCATTTCTCTCAATTAAGTGCAGAAGACAGGCATGCGAAAGATGAGAGAAAATTGTATTACGAAGACTTGGAATCTGTTCTTGTCGCAGCACAACTTGATGCAGCGCAGATTGAAATCTAGCCCAAATAATTTATCTTAATGAACTTGTCAATGTCCTGCCAGTGCACTGACAGCAAATCCTCTGTCAAATGATGCCCGAGCCTATGCTCTAGCAATGTCACTTTTGCAAGTTTCTTCATCATTTCCTGCGTGTTTTTGAAAGATGCAGAATGGTCATTAGGATCATGTATAATCAAGATAGGCAGTTTCAGCCTTGGTGCATAAAACTCTGGCTTCAGCTCTGGAAACTTTGACAGCACTTTCTTCAAACTCTTGAACTTAAACCTGTAGCAATTTTTATAGGATTTCCTTACAAATTCTGTCATTGCCTCAATATCCTTTTCTTTTCCATCTAAGTTGTACTTCTGGAAATCCCAGATAGGTGCTGCAAGCATCAAATGACTGAGCTTTCCAGAATGTTTTGCAGCCAAGCCGCATGCAATCGCTCCGCCAAAACTGTCAGCAAGGATTATCTTCTTTCCAAGCTTGAAATCTTTTCTCTTGCCGTCCCATAAGTCCCTTGCCTTTTTTGTCTCAAGCTTGTCAATAAAATCAGCCAAGTCATCAACAGGATTCTTTCCAAGGAATTTTCCATTGCTTTGGTACGAGCCTCTATAGCGGGGAACAAAAACATGGTAGCCCTTGCTGTAAAAATGATGTATCAAGCCCGAGAAATCATTATTACTCGGAAATCCAGGCAAGATTATGACTGCATCAGCAAGCTTGTCCTGCAGTATAAATTCAAAAAATAGGTTTCCATAATACCCCTTTGATATTGGACTTCTCATGTAATTATAATATTTGCCAAGTTTAAAAGTTTAATGTCAGAAATTAAGCCAATCATTTATGACGATGACATAACTTTACTGCTTTAATTTCTGAGCATCCTAAAAACAAAGGGCTTACAAACCACACCTTTTGGGGTGTGGTGCCCCATTGTTTTTTTGATGTCAAGAAGATTAATTTTATAAGCCCGTATTGCTATTTCTAAAAATGGTAGACAAAGCCAGGATGAAATTTGAGGATACAGTAGAAGAACTGTCCAAACTGCGAGGCAGGCATACTGAACTCGTCTCAGTTTACATACCCGCGGGTTTCAATATTAATACTGTAGCAAGGCAGCTTGAAGGCGAGGCTTCAACAGCTTCAAATATCAAGAGCAAGAATACAAGAAAAGCAGTGCTTGATGCATTAGAAAGGATTATGCGCGAGCTCAAGCTTTACAAGCAGACTCCTGAGAATGGCATGGCTATATTTGCAGGCAATGTCTCGGAAGTTGAAGGCCAGGAAGATATTAAACTCTGGGTGATTGAGCCGCTGCAGCCGTTGAAAGTCAGGTTATACAGGTGTGACCAGGAATTTGTTCTTGAGCCATTGAAAGAAATGACAGAAGTCACCGAAGTCTACGGCTTGGTAGTCATGGACAGGAAAGAAGCAACTATTGGCTTGCTTGAAGGAAAGCAAATCAAAGTCCTGAGGAAGTTGACAAGTGGCGTGCCAGGAAAGTACAGGGCTGGCGGGCAGTCAAGCGTAAGATTTGAACGAATTCGAGAAGGAATGGCAAAAGAGTTCTACAGAAGAATTGCAGAAGCAATGAAAGAACTATTCTTTAATATGCCCAAGCTAAAAGGAATACTGCTTGGCGGGCCAATTCCAACAAAAGAGGATTTTTTGAAAGAGGGCGAACTAGTAACTGTGTTAAAAGAAAAAGTAATTGGCATGAGAAACCTTGGCGACACAGACGAGCACGGATTAAAGATGCTTGTTGAAGGCAGCAGCGATATTCTTGCACAGCAGGAAATAATCCATGAGAAAAAACTTCTCGAGAAGTTTTTTGAGCTTCTTGGAAAGCATCCTGACAAGGTCGCTTATGGAAAGGAAAATGTCGAAAAAGCAATAAGTTTCGGCGCAGTTGACATGGTCATCCTGAGCAAAAAAATAGGCAAGCAGGAAATCATAGAAATGACAAAGAAAGCCGAGTCAATTTCAGCAAAAGTCGAGATAGTTTCTGTAGAAACGCCCGAGGGCGAGCAGTTTTACAACCTCAGCGGAATCGGTGCAATTCTCAGGTACAGTTATCAGTAATTCTGAGAATTAAATTCATCCTACCTCACAATAATTGCCGAGTTATTTCAGTTTGGAATTTGCGAGATTATTAGCGCTAGAACACACTAAAAGTATCAAGGAAAGAAGTGATATCAAAAGATTCTTTTGGGTTCAACTTTCTGGGGGGGTAACCCGCCAAAACTGCTCCATAATAAATATTTCTTAACATCCATTATTTAACCCCTGACCAGATTTTCTCCCGAACATCCTCCGCAACATTAAAAGGCATATTAGGTAACTTTTTGAGCAAATTCTCCGTTGCAGCTATTGCCATAACTGCCCTTTGAGGTATTGGCGCAACGCCCACGTGTTTAACAAGATTGTCCATCAATACATGATTTTTCACTTCCTCGAGATATTTTCCCAAACTGGGGGCACCAATCTTCTCGCTTATCATAACATCAATTATTTTTGAGGTATTAATTCCCTTGATAGTCGTAGGAATTTCCAATACATCTTTCAAGGCTAGCTCAATACAGGTGTTTAGTTTATTGCTGACCCCACTATAATCTTCACTGCTAAAACACGTTCCCGCCTGTGCCAATTTTTCAGCAGCAGAATCCAATAACCCCTTAGGAACGATTATTCTCCCTCTTTCTTCCATATTTATCAGAAGCTCAAGATAAGTTAGATGTTCCAATAAATTATCTGCATAACTGATATCATCATACATTTCCTCCAAAAAAGATCTATGCTCAAATAAAGGTTGTGAAAGGAGATTAATGAGATTTCTTGCTTTAATCTTCTGAGAGCTTGTTGAGTGTCTGTCGGAATATTGCCCGAAAGTTTTTATAGTTTTTACTACATCTCTCTTCAATTCATCCAACAAGATTTTTATTTCTTCAGTTTCCATTATTGCAAATCAGGGCTTCTCCCGATATCCCTGCTTGTTATTTGCTATTTATAAAAATTATTGTGATAAATAATTATTCTCCCAATAAAACACTTCTCTTTTCAAGTCAATCGTGCCCCCAACCCTCGCATCGTCTCAGCAATTTCGTTTAAGGATTGCTTTCACATTAATTCAAACAATTAAAACACCTCAATCATCCAGTTTGGCCATAATCCCGTATCATTGCAATGATACACCTTATGGAAAATCTGATTCAAGTAACCATCAAGTTCAATATCTCCAAGCAATTCTTTATTCGCACCAGTGATGCGAAGCTGCGGCGACTTAAACCTTTCTGGCTTAAATCCAAAACATCTCTCGAAAATATCAACTCCTTCCTCTATGTACTTTTTATCTCTATCTGTTGCAAATTCATTATAAGTATGATAGACTCCGTGCAATGCAAGCGTCTTGTTCATTTTTAGTATAGAATCGCACCAGCTCATGTTCTCTGTCAGGCTCTGGTTATTGTACTTAGGAATTACATATAACACATCTGCCTTCTCAAGCAAATCCTTGTCGCAACTAATGCCAGCACTGACGTCATCAGCCTGCTTCTCGGAAAAGAATCTTACAATCCATAATATGAAAAATAATTCAATTGCTATAAGCAGTATAATCAGCAGCCAAAACACTTTTTTCTTTTTCAGCTCAGATTTTTTCATTTAAAGGCAAGAATAATAACCTTTAAAATATCTTTGATTCTTGTATAACTATGTCAGAATTAGATGAATCAGGCGAGACACGCGATATTGAAAACCTGAAAAGAATAGAAGCCGCCTTGTTCGTGGCTGGAAAATGGCTTTCTTTGCAGGAGCTTGTCACTTTGACTGACCTGAATCCAATCACTATAAAAGAGACTCTGCAGATTCTCTGCAATAAGTACGCTGAATTCCCCGGAGCAATTGAAATCCTTGTGAAAGAAAATCTCTGGAAAATGGATGTCAAGCCTCAGTACCTAAACATGGTAAACAAGCTTGCTGCCGGCACAAGCGAATTTACAAGAGCAGAGCAAGAGACTCTTGCTGTCATTGCATACAAGCAGCCTGTCAAGCAGTCCCTTATAGTCAAGATACGCGGCAACAAGGCATACGAGCATGTCAAGCGTTTCATACAGCTCAGTCTCGTGAAAGCAAAGAAGATGGGGCATACGCGCGAGCTGAGCCTAAGCGAGGAGTTTTATGATTATTTCCACATTGGAAAAGAAGATGAACAGGTCGAGCCAGAGCAATCAAAAACTGAAAAATGAAAATTCTGCCGATTATCTATCTTGCATACATGTTCATAGGATTGTACATGACATGCATGTTCTTGATTCTTTATTCCAAGAACAAAAATAGTTTGTTCCACTCGCCAAAACCAAATCGCAAATACTCTATATCTGTTCTAATTCCAGCATACAATGAAGAAGAAAGCATTGCCAATACAATAAAGTCAGTAATGTCATCAACATATCCAATTGAAGAAGTCATTGTCCTGAACGATGGAAGCAAAGACAGGACGCGAGAAATTGTAGAAGGATTAATGAGCCAGTATCCAAAACTCAAGATACTGAATAAGCCAAACTCAGGCAAGGCAGATTCCTTGAACAAGGGTTTCAAACTTGCGAAATCAGAGCTTGTTGTAGTGCTGGATGCAGACGGCCAGCCCGAGCCAGCAGCATTAGCAAACATGGTTGGATTTTTTAATGAAGAGAAGATGGCTGCAGTCACAGGCTTGATAGTTCCGAAAAACAGGAACAAGTTCATCGAAAAGCTGCAGACTTACGAATATCCAGTGATTGCATGGACAAGAAAGTTGCTGAGTTATGTTGATGCTATCTATGTGAATCCTGGCGCGCTTTCAATGTATCGCAGGGAAATAATTTTGAAAGTCGGGGGTTTCGATACTACAAATATGACAGAAGACATTGAGATGACATGGAAGCTCGCATATCATGGCTACAAAAGGCAGGAAAGCCTTGCTTCAAAAGATTATACAGTCGTGCCTGACAATTTTAAAAAATGGTGGAAACAAAGGACAAGGTGGAACCTTGGCGGTCTTCAAACTATTATGAAATACAAGTCCTTTGCTTTCAGGAAAGGCATGCTCGGACTTTTCATTATCCCGTTCTTTGTCGCATCCCTGTTCTTGGGTCTGGTAGGAATAGGCATTTTCACGTATCTCATAGCTAATAGGTTCCTTCTTACATTCTTCACAGCAGAGTATGCCTTGGCAGCGAATGTTTCTCCTATTGCACTGAATGAACTAAGCATAACTCCAACTGTCCTGAATTTTTTCGGAGTTGCATTCTTTGCCCTCGGGCTTTTCTTTACATATTTTGCAATAATGTCAGTAGGCGAAAGCCATATTTTGCGAAAACGCAACCTTTTTAATTTGTTATTCTATCTTATTGTATACCTCACAATATATCCGTGCATTATGCTAACCTCGGTTTACAAATACATAAAAAGAGATATTGGGTGGGGTACAAAATAAACAAAAAATGTCGCAAAAATCAACATTCCTTGAAGCATTGTTCCTGACAATCTTGATATTCGGAATCGGCATTCTTGTAGGAGTCTGGTTTGAAAGCTACCGCGTTTCGCAGATAGATGCATTATATACCATGTCTGAGCTCAGGCTTCTTGACTGGAATATTGCGCAGTCTGCACTTGAATCTGCAAGTTGCACAGAAGCCAATACCGAGATAATGAATTTCGCAGACAGGATCTACGAGGAAGCCAAACTTCTTGATAAATATGAAGGCGCAAGCAGGTTATCAGATACTATTATGCTAAGGCACCAAAAATACGACTTAATGCGAGTAAGCTTGCTGCATAGCGCAGTAAACATCAAGCAGAGATGCAATTCAAACTTCACGATTGTAACATATTTCTACAAATATGTAGAGCCAGAAACAGAGACAAGGGCCATACAAAGCATATTCTCAAGGGCGCTTAGCGATTTGAAAGCAGAAAAGCAAGGGAGAGTCTTGCTTATTCCAATTGCAGGAGATATTGACATGATGAGCATCCAGTCAACAGTCAAGAAACTAAATGTTACAGCACTTCCGACAATACTTATTGATGGCAAGAAGATAACAAGTGCAGAACAGCTTCTTAATTTAAAGAATTTAGTTTAAATTTACTACTTTTTCTAGTAACAAAATTACCAAAAGATTTAAATATACATTTTGCTGTATACACAGTATCGTATACACAAAACTCCTTTCCCTTCTCTTCGAAAGAAGAGAAGGTTCATGCTCATAAAAACAGCAAATAAAAAACAAGATAACAAACAAAAATGCCAGACATATTCGACAACCAGATTTTATGCAAGAATTGCAAAATCGAGATGCAAAAGATAATTGTGAAGAGAAATGGCTTTGAGCTAAGGGCAATAGAGTGCCCCAAATGCCGCGAGCAGATTATCCATCCAGCTGATTTGAACACTTCTGAACAGTTTAAAGATTTAAAAGGAAAAACTTTCAGCGTAAAGCTGAGGATGGTAGGAAATAGCCATGCAATCTCAATTCCAAAAGAAATAGTTGATTTCATGAATGAAACACAAAGAATTCACAATGACATGAGAAAGGAAATGGATAACATGGTAAAATTGTGCTTTGAAGATTTCGGAAATCTGAGGATAAATCTATTTGATAACACTAATCAAGAAGAGTTTATGAAATTAAAAGCAAAAAAGTTAAGAGGAGTTTCTAATGGCTGAAGATAAAAAACCAGAACCAGTTGAAAAAGAACTAAAACTCAAGGTAGTTGAGGCGTTACAAGATGATGCTTACAAAGGCATTGCAAGAATTGATAGTGAAACTTTGAGAAAACTCGACCTGAAAAGAGGAGATATAATAACACTCAAGGGTGCAAAAGAAACAGTTGCCATAGTTGACAGGGCCTATCCAGCTGACATTGGGCAGCAGATTGTTAGGATTGACGGCATAACAAGAAAAAATGCAAAAATCAGCATCGGCGAGATTGTGAAAATTAAAAAAGCCGATGTCAAGGAAGCAAAGAAAATAACAATCGCGCCCGCACAAAAAAACATAATGATACAAGGCGATGGCGAGATGTTAAAACAAAGCCTGCTTGGCCGGGCATTTGTAAAAGGAGATATCATAGTTCTTGGAGCAACCCAAAGAAAAAGGGATATGATGGGAAGTGTTGATATGTTTAATGATGCAGAAGATATGTTCCCGGGTTTCTCAGACATCATGAAAAACTTTGGAGGCATGGGTTTTGGCATGGGCGGTGGCTTGCAAAGGATTAATTTTATAGTTGTTGCTACAAATCCAAGCCAGCCAGTTGTGATAGCAGAGAATACAGAACTTGTAGTCTCGCCAAAAGCAGTTGAAATCTCAGATGAAAAAATCTCGCAGGTTACATATGAAGATATTGGTGGCTTGAGTGAAGAAGTCAGGAAAATACGTGAAATGGTTGAAATCCCGTTAAAACATCCTGAGCTTTTTGAAAGACTTGGAATAGAGCCTCCAAAAGGAGTCTTGTTACATGGCCCTCCTGGCACAGGAAAAACCTTGCTTGCCAAGGCAGTAGCAAATGAGTCAGAAGCTAATTTCATTCTCATAAATGGTCCGGAGTTAATGTCAAAGTTCTACGGAGAAAGCGAAAAAAATCTTAGAAGCAAATTTGAAGAAGCAGAGAAATCTGCTCCAAGCATTATTTTTATTGATGAGATTGATGCAATTGCAACAAAAAGAGAAGAAGCGTACGGCGAAGTTGAACGAAGGGTAGTCTCGCAGCTCTTAACTTTGATGGATGGACTTCAATCAAGAGGAAGAGTTGTTGTAATCGGCGCAACAAACAGGGTAAATTCTATTGATCCTGCATTAAGGCGCCCTGGAAGATTCGACAGAGAACTTTCAATTAATGTTCCAGACAAGCAGGGTCGTTTGTTAATCCTGAAGATTCATACAAGAAACATGCCAATTGCAAAAGATGTTAATTTAGAAGAGATTGCTGCAATTACTCACGGCTTTGTAGGAGCTGATTTGGCATCTCTAGGAAAAGAAGCTGCAATGGCAGTCCTGAGAAAGGTGCTTCCAAAAATAAAAGCTGATGAGAAAGAAGAGATTCCTAATGAAATACTCGAAGGCCTGAAGGTAACAAGAAAAGACTTTTTTGAAGCATTAAAATCAGTCCGCCCAAGCGCGATGCGTGAAGTTCTTGTTGAAACACCCAATATCGGATGGAATGATGTTGGTGGTTTGGAACCAGTCAAGCAGGAAATAAAAGAAGCAGTTGAATGGCCAATGAAATTCCCTGAAAAATTCACAAGGCTTGGAATCAAGCCTCCGCGAGGTATTTTGCTTTACGGCCCTCCTGGAACAGGCAAAACTCTCATAGCAAAAGCAGTCGCGAAAGAATCTGAAGCAAACTTCATACAAATTAAGGGCCCGAGCTTGCTCAGCATGTGGGTTGGAAAAAGCGAAGAAGGTGTAAGAAAAATATTTGAAAGAGCAAGGCAAGTCGCGCCGTGCATCATATTCTTTGATGAAATTGACAGCCTGGCTGCCAGAAGAGGCTTGGAAGCAGGCACGCGAGTTACAGAGCAAGTTTTAAATCAGCTTCTCGCTGAGATGGATGGCTTGGAAGAATTGCAAAATATTACTGTTATTGGCGCAACTAACCGCCCAGATATGCTCGACCCTGCAATCCTGCGACCTGGCAGATTCGACAAAATCTTGTTAATCGGACCGCCAATAAAAGCCGGCAGGCTTGAGATTTTCAAGATTCATACAAAAAATATGCCTCTTACTAAGGATATTGACTTGAACGAGCTTGCAGAGAAAACTGAAGGTTATGTTGGAGCTGATATAGAATCTGTCTGCAGGGAAGCTGCGCTTATGGCATTAAGAAAAAACAAAGATGCAATCTGGGTAACAATAAATGATTTTGAAGAAGCAATGGCAAAAGTCAAGCCAAGCGTCAGCCACGACTCAATGGAGAAATACAAGAAACTCGAGCAGGATTACCTGAAATCAGCCCGCGCAGCTCTGGAAAAACCAGTTTATTTGGGTTAAAAGTTTGTTTTCTGAAAATAAGAGGTTAGTTATTAGTAAATAAGCCCTTAAGACAATTGGTTCAGCATTTTCATTGCAAGTTCAACCCACACACAATAATTGCGCCTGTTCACCCCTCAGGGTAAAAAGTGTTTCAACATTAATTTTAAGTCGTCACTTCTGTTTTGTCTTTAAACACAATCACAGTATGCTCTGCCTGCGATACTTTTCCCTTTCCTTTCTCAACAAGCGTATCATATTGCGAAATCGCTCCAGCCTGCTCCAGCAATCTCAGGGCAACCAGGGCTCTTGTGCCAAATTTCTTCACAAGCCATCTTGAACAGAACGGCATTGTCTCATATTCATTTTCAATAAAAGAAAGTATTTCTCTTGCAAGCCTGTCCCTTGCGCCTTTATGCTCCTTGAAAGAATAAATTCCAGAAGGCTTGCTGTCATAAACAATTCCCTGTCCATTAGTTGCAAAAGGCTCAATAGCATAAATTCCTTCTTCAAGCTTGAGAGTGTTTCCATTATTATAATTAGGGATTGAAACTCCTGAATGCAGCAATCCTTGCTTGACTTCATGTCCAGTAAGATTCCTTATTGGAGAGAATCCTCGCGAAGTTATCTCTTTCTGTATTTCCTCTCCGATTTTCCATACTTCAACTTCGTACTTAATTGCTTCAAGAGCTTTTGACAAAGCCTGTTGGCTTGCCTCAATCAATTTCTTGTTCTCTTCACTGCCATCAAGGTCAAGAGAAAATGCAGTATCCGCGATATATCCATTGACATGCACTCCAATATCAACTTTTAACAATCCGCTTGCAACAGCAGAATCATCATGGCTTGGTGTGTAATGCGCAGCAATTTCATTTATCGAAAGATTTACAGGAAATGCCAGCTTTCCATTCAATTCCATTATTCTTGCTTCAATTTTCTCAGCAATATCCAAAAGTTTCACTCCGGGCTTGATTATATTCTTGGCATAATCATTCGCTTGCTTGGCAATCTGTCCAGCTTCCTTGCAGCCAAGAATTTCCTCATGGCTCAAATTAGTTTCAACTGCAATTTCTTCTTTTTGCTTTGTTTCTTTAATCGCTGGTTTTTGCAGCCTTCTCGCAGGAGCCGTTGCTTTTCCGCCCGGTCTTCCTGTTGCTCCGCCGTATTGTTTTTCTGTCATTTTATCTTACTCTCCTCTCTTTCGGCACATAATTTCCTGCCTTTTTATTCTTTACTTTTCCGCACCCAACCAGCTCGCCTTTATTTCCAAGCAAAACCCATTTGTCTTCACTTTCTATTGCAATATCATTTCCTCTAAGCCATTCATCAGCCTGCTTGTCAGAAATATCAACAATATTTTTCTTTGCAATGTCTTTAAAAATAAACAATCCGTCATGCGAAATCCTGTAGCCATCGCTTTCTTCTCTCAAAATATACAGCCCAGGAAGTTCTATCCTTACATCATAAGCCAGTTTCTGCAGCTCATCCCTTGTCATTGAGCCTGAAAATGCCCTGACCTTCCCCCTGCCAGCCATAATCAGCGTCCATGGCAGTTCAGAAATTCCAAACTTCTCATTCAAATCTTCAATTATTTTCTTCTTCTCGCTTGAGTTTAAAATATGAATGTTCATCTTCTCAGCCTCTTCAAGCCAAGTCTTTCTCTCAGCTCATTTAGATTAATAGCCTGGCTTTCAGTTTCACGATAACTGTCTGAATCCTCATGATGAGTTGAAAACTCCATCATCCTGCTTATTCCTTCAAGACTTGCAAACTTGTGTATTTGTCCAGGCAGGATTCTCTGAACATCGCCCTGTCGCAAAATCTTCTCCTCACCTTCTAGCATAATATAAACCAGTCCTCTTAAGATATAAAATGTCTCGTCCTTTTCTTTATGATAATGGTAACTGCATTCAAATCCTGGCTTTAAAGTCAAAATTTTTCCGCAATACCTGTCAGTATTAACAAGCCATTCTTCATGCCCCCAAATCTTTTGCACTCTCATCATTTCCCTGCCTTCCTGGCTATTAATATAAACATCTTTGTGCACGCCGGATTTAGTAATTCATCTGCGATGCCCAATGCCCCCACTACCCCGATGGGTAAATCGTTGTAAACATTAATTCTTTGTTTCATTTTCTTTCATCCTGAATTTTCTTAAACTTTGACACAAAAAATCCTTCGGTATTATTGTCCTGGGGCAAAATCCTGCATGCCTTTTTCACTTCATCACTAAATCTCTCGCCATCCCACTCTGTAACTCCCTCTCGGCATTTGACAGGCAAGCCAGCATCCTGGATTGTCAAGCCCATTTCTTTTATAATGAAATTAACATTCTTTTCATTTTCTTCAGGTGCATAAGTACATGTTGAATAAACAAGTTCTCCTCCTTCCTTCAAAAGAGGAACAGCACTTGCAATGAATTTCCTCTGCATTCTTGAAAGTTTCTTAATCATCTTTGGATTCCAGATAATAAATGTTTTTGGAGAGCCTCTTGTTGTTCCTTCGCCGCTGCATGGAACATCAAGCAAAATTTTGTCAAACTTTATGCCAAGTTCCAGAAGTTTCTCGCATAAAATAACAGCATCATGCCTCGCAACAAGCACATTCATAGCGCCGCATCTTTCAATATTGCTTGCAAGGATACTTATTCTTGAAATGTCATTGTCATTTGCAATAATTGTCCCTTTATTCTCCATCAAAGCAGCCATCTGCGTTGTTTTCGAACCAGGAGCAGCAAACAAGTCAAGAACAAGCTCTCCTTGTCTTGGCTTTAAAGCAAGCAGAGGCAGCATGCTTGAAATTTCTTGGATATAATATAATCCTGTTAAATGTTCTCTTGCTCTTCCAAGCTCGCCCGGCTCAAGCTCGCTTGTAATAATCATTACTTCTTTATGCTCAGAAAATGGCTGCTTGATTTTCCAGCTCTTTTCCTCAAGCCTTTTTCTCAAGTCAGCCGGCGAGATTTTCAATGTATTGCATCTTATTGAATTAACCGGCTTGATATGAATAATCTCATTAAATCTGGCAAAATCAGCGATGTCAGGCACCAGTTTTTTCATTCTTTCAATGAAAAGCGGTTTTGGTTCTATCATATTAAAATTTCCATCTTAAACATCGAAAATTTAGATTTTCGAGTGCTATCAAAATTCAAAGAATTTTGAAGTTTTAATGCTTGAAAATTTTTAGTTTTCATTGTTTAAATTCCCCCAGTTTCATCTGCTTCTTTTTCTCAGTCGTTTCTTTCAAATCAATTCCAAAGACTTCAAAAATGTTTTCTATTGTAGGAACAATCTGGTGTCCTATGTAATATTCTATGTCATACTCTCCTTTCTCATCAGGCAGCTTTATTCTCTCCCTTACCAGCTTCTTTGCCTTATCTTTAGACTCAGCAACATAATATTCCACCAGCATGCCTGGCCTGACAGGCAATCCAAGCTCAAGCATTTTCTTTGCTGCTGTGACATGCGGCGAAATCGCCTTGTATTCAGAAATCGGCTTTGTCAATTGCGATTTTATTATCAAGTCTTCTCGCGCAATCTCTCTTTTTCTGAGTTTCTGGATGATTTTTTTGACATATTCAAAAGCATCTTCATGCTTTCCGGTTTTTAATATGCTGTCAAGCACTTTGCTCTGAACTTCTCTTGCAAGACCACACCAATCCCTTCTTACTGTTTCAAAACCTCGTATCCTTACCTTTCCTTTTTCATTTATAAGAGCATATTTTTTCTTTGCGCCTGCCTCAGTTGTCCTCTTTGAAACCCATATTCCTCGTTTGTAAAAATCCTCGAGCTCAAGTTCCATCATTCCAGGCAGTTCTGAATTCAGTTTTTTCAGAATATCCAGAACCTCTTTTTCTTTTCTTTTGCCAAGCAAAAATGAAATACTATCAGTATCAGAATATATAACTTCAAATCCCTGCTCTTTAATTTTCTCAATAGTGTCAAGTATTGCTTTTCTTGCCATAGCTGCTGTTGCGGCAGCAGCTTCCCTGCAGTAATACCTTGCTCCAAAAAATCCTTGATAGCCATAAGCAGCATTTGCCAGCAGTTTATATGCATTACTCCTAGCTTTCAAAAGATTAGTCGGATTTTCCTTATACTCTTTTTTATACTGTTTTCTTTTCTTTATCAGCTCTTCAAGCATTAAAGGAAAAAATCCTTGCTCTTTCGAGAAATGAACCATCCCTTCTTGCAAATCAACTTCATGCCCCTTATCACTCAAGGTCGCAAGAGACAGATTGTAAGTTACAATAACGCTTGCGTACATGCTTGTAAAATCAAGCATTGCAATATTTTCATAAAGCCCGGGCTTTGGCTGGAAAACAAACGCTCCTGCATATTTTCCAAGGCTTCTTCTCTGCTCAATCTCGTCATGCAATGGGCGTTTCTCGGCAATCTCATTAAACCTGTCAAGATTATGCAAAATATAGTTCTCGACATGGCTTGCCATCCTGTCTCTTGTAATATCAAACAATGGCTCCTGAACCAGCTTTGAAAACTCAAGCATGTCAGTCCATAATTTGTCTGCAAGTTTCCATGTCAATGCCGAGTCCTGCAAATTATAAGCAAAAAAGTCTCTCCAGTCCCCTTCTTTCATTTTTCCAAGCTTTGAAAAGTCAAAATCATGTTTTTTCTCGCCAAGCAGCTCGCTTGCTACTTCGTTTAAAGAAAGCGTTTCTGACTGCAGATATTGTGAAAATACAGCGCTGATAAACCTGAACAAGTCAACATGCACAATTCCAAAAATCTTTCCTGCAGATATCGCGCCGCGGGCAAAACTTGGCTGCGAGTTATCAAGCCCCAAACCCAGTTTAACCTTGTTCTTCTCAGCCCTTGCCCGCAAGTAAGCAAGGTCAAAACCATCTGAAAAATATCCAACCAGCAAATCCGGCCCATATCCCTTAACATACTCGACAAACTTTTCAATCATCTCACCTTCATCTTTAAAACATTCAACAAAATCCTGCTTTATAGCACAAGATTTCCATGTCAAAACTTTCCTAAAACCCTTTCCGTAAAGCGAAATCATCAAAACGCTTCCCTTGCCAATCTCAAATTCATCTGCCTCAATGTCAAAAGCCAAAATCCTTGGTTCAAAATCACGCTGTTCCTTCATTCGCTCAATTTTCTCTGCCTTAATGCATAAATCAACATCCAAGCCAGAATCAATTCCGCCAAACTCCTCACCTCTCAATACGTCACCCTTAACTCTATGCCATGTCAAAGGCAAAACTTTCTTGTCCATTATATAACGAGAAATCATGTTAATGTCATACTCTCTTCGCTTCTCAACCTCTGGAAAATCAACCAAGTCAGCTACTGCGTGCCCATCCTTGTAATTACTTATGGAAATTTTAATTGCATGAACATCCTTTCCAAGAAATTTCTTGTCATGCACCCCGGTTTTCAAAACCCGCGTTATGCGCGAGGCAGATTCAACCTTTAATGTCTCAATTACCTTTCTTATGTCTTCAATCTCCTCTTTTCTTACATTTTCTTTCAAAACAGCCCAAAAATACCCTTCAAAGTTATCAACTATGCAAACTCTCTTTCCATTTCCATCCCTTCCTATCAGCAAGACATAGTTCCTGCCCTGCCAGTCAAATGTTTGGTAATCAACAGGCATAAATTCGGTTTCCATGATATACCCAAGAACTAATGAATTTAAATCTTTCAACCAAGCACTATGTCAAACAAGACATTTATAGTATGTCACTAATTAGTAGTGAACAATAGAAAGGCTTATAAACTACGATTTCTCCTTTATTTTATGGCAGAAGAAAAAGCAACAATTGATGATTTTGTGAAAAAAGAAGCAGAAAGAGTAAGAGCCATGGAAACAAGTAATGCTGTCGATTATGTTGTTTTATGCGGGGAATTAGGAAAAAGAAAAGAAGACATAGAAAGGCCAGAACTTTATGAACAAGGGCTTGCTGAAATTGCCAGAACCGAAGCAAGAGAAAGAACATATGAGCCTGATGAAAAGCGCGAATTATATTCAGAATTTGTAAGCCAAGCAAAAAAACAGCTTCAATATTTGCCTGATGCTGTTTTTGAGGATACTGATGCGAAAAGAGAATTGCTCAGACTTCTGGGATATACACATCTCAAGGGTCCAAGCAAAAGAGGCGCACATCTCAAGGGTTCAGGCAAAACATTCATACCTCTTAGTGAATGCGATGATGAAAGGATTGGAAACGCATTCCGGAATTCTTATAGAGCTGCGCAGAATTATATCAAAGCCCCTCGATAATTTTATTAACACGATTTTCTATATATCAGCATGGGTCTGCAGATAGGCGATATAGTGCCAAGAAAAGCTATAGAGTTCTCACAGCTCAAAGGCAAGATACTTTCTGTAGATGCATCAAACATAATCTACCAGTTTCTTTCAACAATAAGGCAGCCAGATGGCACACCATTAAAAGACAAGCAAGGAAATATCACAAGCCATTTGTCAGGACTTTTCTACAGGAACATTGCACTTCTGCAGGAAGGACTCAAGTTAATTTATGTTTTTGATGGTGAGATGCCTGCTCTTAAAAGAAAAACAATTGAAAAACGCTTTGAGACAAAAGCCGAGGCACATGCAAGATATGAAGAAGCTGTGATTCAGGAAGACATTGAAAAAATGAAAAGGTACTCGCAGCAGCTTGCGAGTTTAACGCCTGAAATCAAGAGAGAAAGCATGGAACTTCTTGAAGCTCTTGGCATACAATGCGTGCAGGCTCCAGGCGAAGCAGAAGCCCAGGCAGCTTATATCGCAAGGAATGGACTTGCATATGCATCAGCAAGCCAGGATTATGACAGCATTCTCTTTGGAACACCAAGATTAATTCAAAATTTAACTCTTGCCAGAAAACGCAAGACAGTTTCAGGTTTTGTCTACATCTCGCCGGAAATGATTGAACTTGAACATGTTCTTAATTCTCTGCAGATAAATCTAGAACAATTAATATGCCTTGGAATTTTATGCGGCACTGATTACAATCCGGGCGGAGTCAGGGGAATAGGCCCGAAAAAAGCCCTGGACATAGTAAGAAAATATAGAGAGCCTGTATTAATTTTCAAAAGCGTTGAAGAAAAGATAAAAGCACAAGAAGCAGAAGGCAAGGCATTTGACTGGCAGGAAATTTTCCCATTGTTCAAGAAGCCAGATGTAAAAGATATTAAAGTGGAATTTCCAAAGCTTAATGAAGCCAAGGTACGAAAGATTCTTCTTTCGCATGATTTTTCAGCAGAGCGTATTGACTCTGGACTTGCCAAGCTAAAGGAATCAAAGGAAAAAGCCAAGCAGAAGACTTTATTTTAACAAATAAGATGACAGCAGAAAAAGAGGTTGAAAAACGCGCAGTCAGGGCATTCATGATCCTGGCAAAGAATTCAGGTACACCATTTGCCGAGACTGACCTGCCGCAAGTTCTCCTTGAAGATACAGAACATTCATTCTACATTCCAGAAGAACGAAAAATTATAATCTCGCAGAAAGACATTAATAACGGCTCGGCTTATTTTGAAGAAGCCTCGCACGCTCTGAGGCACATCACCTTAGAGAAACAAGGCATTCCGTATGAAGAGCAAGACACAAAAGTCCACGAGTTTTTCGGAAGGCTTGGAGAAACTTTAGGAAGAAAATTGACAAAAGGAACAGAACTCGAGCACCTTTTCCACAGAAAGCCAAGGAATTTCAGCAAGCTTTACCATGAACTAGAAAAAGACGAAGAAGCCTTGAAGCAGGAATACCTTATGCTGAAAGCAAGAGAAGCCAGGGTAAAAACAGCAAAACAGATTCTTGCAACAAAAACTTCTGAGAATTACTCTCAGTTGCACAAGCTTCTCAATGATTTCAAAATAGGAAAAATTGATTTCAAGAAGTTCTCAGCCAGTTTTAGAAATCTTTACACCAGTTATAAAAAAACACTTGACAGGCTCAGAAAAATGCCAGATTCTACAATCTCTGAGATTGACATGATTGAAGCCGGCTTGTACAAGAACAATTATGACAGCCTTCGCGAATTTATGCTCAGAGCTCAAGATACAAATGAAGAACAGCGTTCTATGCTGATACAAAAATCTCTCAGCAATTTGACAGCATACAAGCCGAAATTTGTCAGATGCGCGGATGTGCCAGAAGCAATTGAAACAAAACTTCGGACTAAACAAATGATAAGAACTTTAGACACACACGCAAAGCCATATGCCTATGCAGAGCAATACTCTCTTGAAGAGCTCTTGAGATATCCATTGTATACATTGTCAGACAAAGAAGTCAGGCAAAGATTCTTCAAGCAACATAGTTCAATGGTTGAGAAAGCAGTCGCAGTAATTTTCTATATCCTCTCGCCAATCTTCCTGATAAGCATACTCGGAAATGCAAAGCTTACAGGATTTTCAATGTTCCAGGGCATATCAAGCCCAGACTTGCTTACCGGCAGCATCTTCAGCATAATTTACATTTTCTTTGCAGCAGCATTCATGTATTTCAAGCTTTTCAGCCATGACAAAAAGTAATTTAAACCTTAAACCATTAAAAAGAAAATGAATAAAATAGCATTGTTTCTAACATTTTTTATATTACTTTCATTAATCCTGTCTGGATTAAGTATCGCGCAAGAAGAATCCAATTTAACAGAGCAACAGTCATCAGTTCTTGAAAAAGAGGTCCAAATTCCAGCAGGCCTGCAGGGTGTGACAAGAGTGCTGTTTGGAATAAAGCCAGATAGTCCAGTCACATTTCAGGAGTTTATTATCTTGGTTGTTTTATTTTTCGTATATCTAATAATATTTTATGACATAATGAAACTAGTCTTACCTTTTAGCAACTGGGTTTCATTTATATTAAGTTTGGGTTTCGCATTTGGATTTGGTATTTGGGGGGGCTCTTTATTTCTCATGAGCCTTATATTAGGACTGGGCTCTTTATTTGGAAAACTTGGTGAAAATAGTGTATTTAATATGATATTAGCTATAGTCTTACTGCTTGTAATTCTGTTCATAATTGGAACTATTTTTAAGAAATTAAAGCAAGAGAAAAGAATTCAGGAAGCAGGAACCAGGGGTATGAAAGCTGGTGAAAAAATCGGGCTGTTTGAAAAAATATCAGAAATATTTGGAAGTGTGTTTGGAAAAGGCACTTAGATTACTTATTTGGCTATTGCTCTTCCTTTTTCCAGTCCTTTTGCAAATTCTTGGATTTCTTTTCCAGCTATAAAGGTTTCTGCCTTTTCTTTTGCACCTTTGCCTTTTTGAAGATACTTTCCAAGATATCTTGATAGCTGATCTGCAAAAATAAAGAGAAGTATTACAGCAAATATTAGCAAGGTTCTTGCCCACCATGCCTCTCTGGCATAAATCAAAGTGCCGACAAAATTTACAATAATCTCAAATATCCCAATCCAGCCAAAAACAACAGCAGCACCAAGCATAATTCCATAAGATGTGAACGCAGAAAAAGGAGAATATGAACTTAGTATGTTCCCTCCATCAACAAAAACAATCAGCCATAATGCCATCACAAACAGCAAGGTTATTGACAAAGAATAAGGCATTCCAAACAGCACACTAAAAACAACTGAAATCTTCTGGCAAAAAGAATCAATTCCAGCAATTACAGGATTTTTCAGCAAGCTCACCTGGAATCTTTGCCCAAGATACTGCCATTCTGTTACATTCTTAAGTTTCTCAAGCTGTGTTGCCTGTTGTTCAAGTTCTTCTGGCGACAAGCCAAAAGGAATATCCTCTGCAAAAGCAACTTGCAATACCAAAGGCAAAACAAACAGCAAGACTATTAATGCAACAACAAATCCTCTTTTCATAATAATCAAAGAATTAAGAAGTTTTTAAATTTTAGTAATTTTTAAATACTCTTGCCAGCCTCTGCCAGTACCCGTTTGCCTGCTGCTAGCTTCGCAGCTGTCTTGTAAGCCTGCGCTTCTCCTTGCAAAATAAGTCTTCGTCCTTTTACTCCTCCAAGCCACTTCTGCAATGCCTGACCCCCAAAGAACAGAAAGATTATGGCTACTAAAAACAGCACTGCACTCATTATTATCGCCAAAGTGCCAGCAGCACCGGTTATTGTTGCGCCTAAGGCTAAGCCCCATCCAGCAATAGTTCTTACAACACCCAGTGTTAAACCTGCAATTGTAAAACCAGCTGCTAAAACATAAGTTACCCAATCACTAAAAGGCAAAACTAATTGGAATATATCTATCATTATAACTAATATCATAATCATTGCGATTATACCGAGTAAAACTCCTGTACCGGATTCATATCCAACTGGAGAAACAGAAGTTATGACGCTTCCAGCAACCCATTTGAAAAAATCACCGGGACCATTGATTTGTGCCCATGAAACAGGTTCTAGGGCAGAAACAAAATTAATCATAAACAATCCAAGAAGTAACAATCCTAAAACTTTCACTCCTTTTTTCATGTTCATTTTAACCTTTCTCGATTTATAAATATTGTGATGTTAAATCGCTGTTTTCACGCCTTTGATTTTGTCAGCTTCTCAAGTACACTCATTTCCTCTTTCTTTCCCCAGAGCCATCTGCCCACCCTTTTGCTAATATCTTGCTTGCCGAATGATACAACTATGATAAATACAAATGCTGCTATTAAGATAACCAAAAAAGTCGAGCTCGCAAAGAACTGGTAAAACGAGAAATAATTAGAGTACATAAACTCCGAAGGCAAGACAGCATAAGGATCTACATTGCTCAGGACAAGCCATATGGCAAACAATGATAAGAACATCCCGGCTCCGCCAATAATGTTTGTTACAAATCTTATGAAAAAAACAGCAGCAATTAGTATTGCGATTATGAAAAACCAGTTTCCAAGTCCCTCACCAACATATCCATAGAACATTGTTCTTTGTGAAATCGTGAATGCAATGAATGCTGCCAAGCCGAATGCAATCACAGCAGCAACCCCCAGGTTCTCTTTCATTGTCCTGCTTACACCAAAGAAAATCAGTGCAAAGAAAATAACGAATATTAATCCAAAGACAACCCACTCATTCTGCAGCCATTGGCTAGGCGAATACCACCCGTAACCATACCCATTGTAAGCAGAAACAACATTAAACAAGACGAGGCATAATGCAATTAAACTTAATATTTTTTTCATTTTAATGTCTTCTGTAACCTATAATCTCCCTGCCGCGATAAATCGGAACTTCTGCTGCGCCAAACATCTTCCTTGTTTTTCCAAGTGTAAGGAAAAACCCAACAACAATCAACGCGCCAGCCACGGCCCATAATATATAACCGCTTAGAACTTCAGGCAAACTTATGTTAAATTTGCTTCCAAACATCTTAACAAGAATGAATGCCACGCCAAGCAGCATAACAACATATCCCACCATCTTTTTCATAAAACTACATGGTTTTGATGTTTAAAAAACTTTTCAAGTTAAAACTTTAAATATGCACCAACATTATATCAATATGCAGATCCCACATTCTTATGATACAATCGGCGACATAGTTATCTTAAAGTTTCCAAAAGGAACAAAGCCTGCTGATAAAAAGAAAGTTGCCAACCAAATACTGAAAGAGCGCTCAAGTGTCAAGACTATATTGGAAAAAACCGAGAAAGTCAAAGGAAGGCTTCGCACCATCACAACAAAATTCTTGGCTGGCGAGAAAACGAAAGAAACTATTCATCGAGAATCTGGATGTTCATTTAAATTAAATATTGACACTTGTTATTTCTCTCCAAGGCTTTCAAATGAAAGGCTTGAAATCGCAAAAGAAATTAAAACTTCAGACAAAGTTTTAGTAATGTTTGCAGGAGTCGCTCCATTCACAATAGTTCTCGCAAAGCTTGCAAAGCCAAAAAGAGTTGTAAGCATCGAGCTTGGCAGAGAGTGTTGTAAATATGCTATCGAAAATCTCAAGTTAAACAAGCTTCTGAACATGGACATTGAAATTCTGCAGGGCGATGTCAAAAAAGTTGTGCCAAAGCTGAAAGAAAAGTTTGACAAGATAATCATGCCCCGCCCGCAGTTAAAAGAAACTTTCCTGAAAGAAGCATTTCTAGCTGCAAAGAAAGGCACAGTCATTTTCTATTACGATTTTGAAAAAGAGCCAGGACTTATTCTTGACAAGATACAGGCCCAGGCAAAAAAAGAAAAAAAGAAAGTTGAAATCCTGAAAGTCAAGAAAGCAGGCGAAATCGCGCCTTACAAGTATCGTTGGCGAGTGGACTTTCGAGTGAAAAATTAGTTTTCTGGAAAAAGAATTAATAACAACACATTTACCCATCTGGGTGTAAGTAGCAATCAACATCAAGTGGATGAAACCCTCGTCAAGCGTCAAAAGAGTTTTGTACATTAATTCTATATGCGTTTCTCAATCTTTATTGCAGTCGGACTCTCGCCGCCATGCCATGTGAATCTCGGCCTCACTCGCATTGGATAAATTCTCTCAGAATTATCATCAAGTATTATTGCGCTTCCTTTCAAGCTTGGAAGCTCGTCCATGTACCTTTTTATGCTTTCAAGAAGATAAGACTGCATTATCTGATTCAAAGATGTGATGTCAGGAGCAGCAGTTACTCTATGGGATATTATAACATCAGCTTGTGTGATTGCATCTCTTCGCAGAGCACCAGGCTGCTGCGTTGCCATTGCCAATGAAAGTCCAGGCTGCCTTCCCTCTCTAAGCAGCTGGATAAGAGCATCTGTTGCAGGAGTCTTGCCAACATCAGGCAGGAATTCATGGACTTCATCAATAAAAAACCAAACCATCGGCATTTCTCTTTTCACTTTAAAAGTCAAGTAGTCAAGCCCATGCTCAACAGCCTGTATTTCCTCTGTCTTTCTTGCTTTCATCCTCTCATTAAGGATTTTTCTTGTAACAAGGCTTACAACCAGCGCGCGAACATTAAAGGTCGATACAGAACTGTACATGCTCAAGTCAAGTATGCTTGTTATGCCTGCCTTGACTAAATCAGAAGTTTCTGTTGCTTTCTCATTTTTAGAGGCAAAAATCTTCCAGCCTTCAGCAGCTTCAAATATGCCAACAGCAGCATTCTTTACATCCTCAGGACTGGTTTTATCAGCTCTTATTGCTGAAACAATATCATCAATATCAAACTGCCCGCCTTCTTTCAAAAAAGCAATGACCCTCTCAATCAAAACCGCAACAGGCTCTATGAACTCAAGATCAAATGTAATTAGCCAATCCTCAATATTCATCTCACTTGGGTCAAGCGCAAACTTGGCGTCAGCAACAAGCCCTCTTTTCTCATACTCTTCAATAAATCCAAATGGCACAAAGACCTGGGCAGGTGTTTTTCTTGCCTTAAGATCCCAGCTTGCAAGCAGTTCTTTCTCCTTGTCATTCGGATACTTCATTGTCCAGAAGATTCCCATTGTGTCAAATATCACGCTTGCAATATTTTCACGCACTTCTTCAGGCATTGTCGCAAGTTCCTCTGCAATAACTCCAAGAGTGTAAGATTTTCCGCTTCCTCTTTTTCCAGAAACAAGTATGACATGGCTTCTTGCAACATCCAGGTAGATTGGATTGCTCAAGCTCGTGTATTGCCCCATCCTGACAAATCCCTTGCCAAGATACACCAGTCCCTTGTTGCCAAACTTTATCTTGTCGCTCTCGTCCCTTCCTATAATTATGTCGTATGGCATAGACTAAACAGAGATACATAATATATAAATTTGATTGAAAATTATCAAACAAAACATTTTTAAACAACTCAATTCTTTGGAAAGAATGGTTTCACAAGAGAAACAAGAAAAGGACTTTATAGGGAAGGTTAAAAATAATCCTTGGATGCTCGCGACAATAGTTCTCGGAATAATTACTTTGGTATTAGTCGCATTCTTCATGCCTAAATCAACACTTGTAGGAAATGTTATCTCAGATAAAGAAGCAGGCGACAAACTTTTGAGTTATATTAACACTATTGCTGATTCGCCTGTCGATCTTGTCTCGACAAGCGATGTAGGCAATCTTTACGAAGTAAAGGTAAGCTACCAAGGACAAACAATGCCTTTGTATATAACAAAAGATGGCAAATATTGGACATCTGTTGTGCAAACATTCACATCAGCCCAACAGCCGGCAGAACAGCCAGCAGCTGTTCCTAAAACAGACAAGCCAGTAGTAGAAGCATTTGTATTTTCATACTGTCCTTACGGGCTGCAATTTGAAAAAGCACTTCTTCCAGTTTACAAGATATTAAAAAACAAAGCTGATATCAGAATAGTCTTTATCGGTGCAATGCACGGACAATACGAGGAAACCGAATCATTAAGGCAAATCTGCATACAGAAACTTTACAGCAAGGATAAATTATTTGACTACTTGGAAAAATTCATGGGTGAGACAAAGATAGGCGACTGCAACGGAGATGAGACATGCTCCCAGCCATATGTAGATGCAATACTTGCACAATTATCAATTGACAAGGCAAAAGTAACATCCTGCATGTCAACAGATGGAAAAACATTATACCAGCAGGACCAAGCAAGAGCGCAGCAGCTAGGAATATCAGGCTCGCCAGGCTTTGTAGTGAATGGCGTTCAAGTCTCTGTAGCAAGAAGCCCTTCAGCAGTAAAAGATGCTATATGTTCAGCCTTCAATACAGCTCCAAGTGAATGTTCACAAACAGTTTCTGCAGAGCAAGCCTCTCCATCATTTGGATATGCGGCTTCAAGCTCTGCCAGTGCTGCAAGTTGTGGTTAAGTAAAATGACAAAGATCTCTGAACTCGAAAAAGGAAAGACTGGCGTAGATGTTGCAGGAACAATAAAAGAGCTCGGCGAAGTAAGAACTTTTGACAAGTATGGTCGCACGCTAAAGGTTGCAAATGCAGTCCTCACCGACGATTCCGGCGAAGTCAAATTGACTTTATGGAATGATGATATTGAGAAAGTCAAGCAGGGCGATTCAATAAAGATAACAAACGGCTATGTCAATGAATTCCAGGGCGAGAAACAGCTTACAACAGGAAAATTTGGCAAGCTTGAGGTTAATCCAAGTAGCCAGTAACAATTTTTGCACAACCACTTCTCAAATATATAAAATAATTCTAAATCAATTAACAAACCCGTGAAACGCTTTGATAATGTTGTATTGCATAAAGAATGAAACATCGCCCCTATAACCTCGCAAGGTGAATAATTTTATTATTAATTCTAAAATATCTTATTCAAACCGCCTTGTTCAGGAAATCAACTTCATCCTGTTCCAAACGAAGTTTTCTCTGAACTTCCTCGCTTTTCAGGGTGTTTACAATCAACGGAAACTCATTCATCGCTCTTTTCAAGGAAATGTGGCAGAATTTTGCATATTTCTTTGCGATTTCCTTCTTTATAAGATTCTTCTGGTTAATCATCCAGATTTTCAATATCCTGTCAGGTCTTTTGTAAGTCGTAAATTCCCTTTTTATCTTGCTTTTGCTTGCGCTTATTCCATATGAAAGCAGGAAATTCTGATAAACAAGGAAACGCCAGTGCTGCTGCCTGTAAATCCTTCCCTTGAAAACATCAGCCTTGCTTAGAAGCTCCATCGCCCTTGCTAAGTCTTTGCCTTCATACTCTCTTGGAATATTCTCTTCCAGCCATAATGATACTTCTTCTATTGGCATGTTAAGCTTGTCATACAAATCCACAATGCGGGGATTAGGAGCCTCCTTGAAAACCTGCTTTAATGCGTTGAATATGCTTTCCTCTCTGTCTCTCTCAGCAAGAAGTGTCGTCTCGTCTTCTATGCCTTGCAAGTCATTCAGAGCAGCCCTGACATCACCTCTCACAGTAACAGAAATCGCATTCAACACCTCGTCACTCAACTTCGCACCTTCCTTGTCAGATATCCTCTTAATTATTTCAAATATATCCCCATGATTCAATGCCTTGACTTCAATCATTTCAGTTTTCTTTCTAAGTTGGCTGAACTTCCTGTCCCAGATATGATTGGCAGTCATGATAATAGGAAAACAGGTTTGTTCAATCAGCGAGATAAGCTCCTGCAAGCCGCCCCTGTCATAAAATCCCGAGATGCCATCAACCTCGTCCATCAATATCACTTTGTTTTTATTAAAGAGAGATTGCTGCTGTGATGAATTACCGACAATATTGTTAAGATTAATCCTATTCCTTAAGTCAGATGCATTCAGCTCTATAATCTCGGCTTTCAGTTCATTTGCAAGCGCATACGCGATGCTTGTTTTTCCGCTTCCAGCAGGTCCGTAAAGTATTGCCGCTTTCTTTGCAGGAAAACTCTTCACAAATAGTCTAATTTTAGAAATCGCAATATGCTGCCCCTTGATGTCTGCGAAAGTCTTGGGCTTGTATTTGTCTACAAGGTTCATTTTAATGTTTTGGATCTTTTAAACTCCTGATTCTTTTTATGAAGATTAATCCTGTGTTTTGGACAGAGACATGGCAATCATATCTGTCATCTACTCCTTCTGTTCCACCACTGCCAAAATCTTCTGAAAAGCAGCAAAGACCTTTTACATGATGCCTGTACACTTCTATTTCATTTAGTTCATCATCATTAGCCCAAAATCCTTTCGCGAGATAAACTCCGGTTCTGGTCGGGAAACCTTCTTTGTCCAAGTCTGTGGTTTCTTTAACTTCTTTTTCTAATACATTTTTCATTATCTCTTCCTCAAAGTGCTTTGCCTTGTCCAGCAAGCACAAAACTTGCAAGCAATGATTGAAGCTGGACAAACTCGTCGCTGCCTTCAACCATTCGAAACTCGACTTCGCCAATCTTTTCAGTCAATCTCACTTTCAAGTCTGGTTCAATTTGAAGATTCCATATTTCTTTTTGTATTGACTTTATAACATCTGTCCCGGAAATGCTCTCTTTAAGCATAATATCAAGAAGCTTGTTCCTTGAATTTACAAAATCCCCTGCCAGCGCATAATCTAAAACAACTTTGATGTCGGAAGGCTTTGCATTTGAAACAATTGTTTCTACAAGTGCCTTCGTCACTCTCGGGCTTACACTGGCGGTTGATTGAAGAAGATTTATCACTCGCCTGCAATCTCCCTCGCTTGCTTCATATAAAGTATCAAATGCGTCTGCATCAACCTCAAGCTTCTCTACTTCAGCGATTTTTCTTGAGACTTTTTCAATATCCTTTTTCTCAAGCAGCCTGAACCTAAAGACTGCACACCTTGATTGTATAGGATCAATTATCTTGCTTGAATAGTTGCACGAAAGTATAAACCTGCAGGTATTGGAAAAATTCTCCATTGTCCTCCTCAAAGCCTGCTGTGCTTCCTTTGTCAGGGCATCTGCTTCATCCAAAAAAATGACTTTGAACGGGAAATCTTTCAGTGATTTTGTTCTTGCAAAATCTTTTACTTTCTGCCTTACAACATCAATTCCCCTCTCATCAGAAGCATTAAGTTCAAGATAATTCTCGTGCCAGTCCTTGCCAAAAAGTTCCTTGACAACAATCAGCGCGAGTGTAGACTTGCCTGTTCCTGCAGGTCCTGCAAAAAGAAGGTGCGGGATGTTCAAGCTGGATGTCAGGCTCTTGACTCTTTTGATAATCTCTTCCTGCCCGACAACCTCTTCAAATTTTTCCGGGCGGTATTTTTCAGTCCATATCTCGTTTGCCATAACATTAAACCATTTCATGTTCTTATAAATATTATTATGCTTTACAAGAAACAAGAATTGTCTTGCAAACAAAAGAATAGATTGCCCCTGTCTCTTGCGAAGCAACCTATCTTCACCCCGATGGGTAAATCCTTTAAATATTAATTTAATTAAATGATCAAGAAAAGTTATTTATTTCGCTCTCTGCCTTCTAAGCTTTCTTTTTCTTTTTTCCTCGTTAAGGCGCTTTCTCTGCCATTTCCATCGCATCTGGCCTTTCTTCTTCCATCTTCGTGATGAGCGTTTCATACAGTTTACTTGCTTTTTGTGTTTTTAAATTTATCCGACATAACACGGAGCATCTTTGACAGCCTTTCCATAAACCAGGTTGTTTAAATGTCCGATTGCCTCGTGGGAAAATGCATGCTCAAGCTCGTGCGCCTCATCATTCATCATTTTTTCATCATACCTCAGCATCTTTCTAAGAAAATTCTTGACAGCAAGATGCTTGTCATGAAGTATTTCTCCTTGCTTCATTCCCTTTTGCGTTAAAGTCACTTTAGAGTAAGGCTCTAATTTCACTAATCCATTAGCAGACAATTTTCTAAGCATTTCTGATACAGATGGTTTGCTGACTTCCAGCACTCTTGCAATTTCAACACTTTTAATATTATTGTTTACTCCAAGCCCCAATTCATAAATTGCCCTCAGATAATCCTCTCTGCCTCTTCTCAAACCCCTTTTCCCAGCCATAAGTTAGGTATGCCTAACTTATTTTATATATTTTTGCTTTTCAGGCATCCTAAAAACAAACTACTAAGAATCAGCTTACAAACGAGAGTATCTTGATTTTCTCCAGGTCGCCTTTGAACAGTTCTGCCTTTTCCTGCCCCAGTACCCTGGCAAATTCTATTTCTCCTTCGATTATCTTGCCAAAGTTGCCTGCTTCCACAACAAGTTTTGCTATCTCCTCTTCATGCAGGGAGGTCTTGGAAAGAAGTCTCCATCCTTTGATAACATCTGCCTTCTTCTGTCCAGAGTATCCCAAAATCTTGTAGATGTTCTCCCTGTCAAGAATCTCATCATAAGTCAGGCCATCGAGCAGTAACTTGGATTTTTTCAGGTTTAGCTTTGTGTAATCCTTGACTACAAGATTTGTCTCTTTTTCAACTCCCGAGAGGATTTCCTTGAATCTTGTTTTCAACAGTGTCCCTTCATTACCAAGCTCAATCATATGCTTCCTTATGTCTCTTGAAATCTTCTGTATGATTATTCCCTTCTGCACAACCAAGATTGCCTGGCTTAAACTTGGCGTATTCCTAAGTTCCATCTTATTAAGCCTGTCAATATAATGCTCAAACAATTCTTTCTGCTTTTCAAGGAGCTGTATATGTTCATTAACTTTCCTCAATAATTCATTAGTCTCCTTAAGATAGTGTTTTATGTTCTTATAAAAAAGGTTAATTTCGTTCTTTCTTTCAGAGATTGCTATTACAAGACCGCCAGTCTGCTTTGCTGTTCTTTCAGCAGCTTTGTGCCGGGTGCCTGTCTCAGATGTCTTTGTCACACTATCCGGAGTCAGCAAAACATTCGCATAATTTATTTTTTTAATGTCTTGCGACAGCACTATTGCTCCATCCATCTTGCTCAATTCAACAAGCTTCTGTGCCGTGAATCTGCAGTTTATCTTAAAACCCCCATCAATCAAAGGCTCTAAGAATTGATTTTCAACAGCAATCAGGGCTCCTTTCCCAGCCTTCAGTATGCCATCAAGCCCTGCCCTCAAATTTGTGCCGGGAGATATCATTTTCAGGACACTAAACAGTTCTTCCTCAGAAACTTTCACTTCTTTCATGCTGTCAACAGGAATTATTGTCTGCTGAACTTCTTTTGCCTCTTTTTTCACTTCTTCATCCATCGTATTACTTCTTCCCAACCTTGTCTAAGAGATAACTATCTCGTTCAAAGAGTTTTTAAAAGTTTTTATTACAGAAAAGATATTAAAAATCCTTATTCCTCACTAAAAAACTCTCTGCATAACTCTCTTTCTCGGGCTTGTTTCTTATCTTTTCTGCATTTATCCTCTTCTTCCAACACTTCTGCTACTGCCTCGGCTTTCCTTCCTAGTTTTCGTTTTTTTGCCATCTTAAGAGATGCCCCTGCCGGGATTCGCACCCGGGTTACAAGCGCGAGAGGCTCGTGTCCTTGACTGCTAGACTACAGGGGCATATGTTAGTGTAAAATACCTTCTTTTAAATATTTACCCCTAACTTCTTAACCCAGAATGAAGCCCTTTTACATTCGTCCAGAAACTCATCATTCTCCATGCAAAATGCTTAAGAAAATTTATATCATTATATTTCTTCATGTAATTGTCTTGTGGAAATCCAGCAACATTGACTCCAACAACTCTTTTTCCTTTCTTAAGTGCAGCAGCTAATGGATGTACTATCACACCAAAATCACTGGCTTTGTAATCAAGCATAAAGCTTCCGGTCTCTTGTGTGAATGCCTTCGGCCCGTAAATCCAGTCTGTCTTGAATCCTGCCCTGAAACCAGCATACAGATTGAAAAGCCCTTCCCAGAATTGCTGTACTTTAGGAAATGCATGAAATTCATCCCATGAACGTGTCGCAACAGCCAAGTCTGCCTCACCTTTCAGGATAGGTTGTGCTATTCTTTCTATATACGGAACAAAACTGCTCTTGTCTCCTTCCATATAAACAATAGCCCTAGGATTCCATGCCAGAGCATGCATCATGCTCTCTTTGATTTGATTGCCAATCCTGCCCTGCCATTCTTAGGGTATCTTTTGCCTCGCTGCCTGTATGCGGCCTTCCATGAAGATAACAGAAGTTGCAAATACTAAGCAATTCCTCATTGAATAAAGCATCATCCCCAACATGGCTCCAGACAACATCATAGCCTCTTTCTCTCAATCCTCTCGCTGTATTTAACAGCATCTCATTGGCTTCATTGCTTTGTTCAATGCTCATGCAGCATACAACTGTTTCTAATGTCATTTTTTCTCAGAATCAGCTTCTGAGGTGCTATCACCTCTTGTTGTCCAAGATACAACAGATTTAAAAAGATTGCTTTAATCCAAAAATCATGGCAACAAACGAGCAGATAGAACGGGGAAGACTAAGTGAAGCAAGGACACTTGCAGGAATGTTTCCAGCAGACAGGAAAGTTTATGCTTATTTTGATAGGGAAGATATGCACTTATTTGATGAACAGGCTCTCTACAAAATTTCAGAAAAGTTGAGAGGACAAAAAGATGCGCGCAGGCTTTTTCTCAGCAAGACATATGAAGTAAGAAGAGCTTCTTGATTATATAGAAAGCAGGATGAATATCCCAAGCGTGTGAAGCAAAAAGCTCATTGGAATAAAGACATCTTGCCTGATTTTTGTGAAGCCAGCCAGCATTGCCACGCCGACTTCATCAGGCAAAGGACTCGCAATAATAAATCCTGCAAATACATACATCAAATAAATCTTGAAATGCTTGATGATATGATAGTGTATTGCAAGCTCATTAACCTCATGCTCAACGCCCTTCATCATTCTCGTTCTTTCAAGTCTTTTAATCTCATCTGTAAATGACAGTCTGATAAAGTGGAATATTAAAAAATCAGACAGCATCGCACCGAATCCTGCAATCAAGCTTAAAACAAATACATTCTCAACATTTAGAGTTACCAGCAGGCCAACAGCAAATGGTGCAGTAAATCCCAGAGGCAAAAGCATTCCTGCGAAAAATATTCCAATGTATCCAACATTCTCAATCTTGGAAACAAAGTCAGCAACAGCAGGATTGCTGAATATTATGTATGTAAGGACAATTGCGATTGCTAGTCCTGTCAGTTTTGGGTATTTATATCCGAACAACATTTTTCTTTTTTGAATATCCCTTCTGAATTTCACGGCTCAGTGAAATTCATTCTCTTTAGGGAAATTGTTACTTCAGAAACCTTGTATACTTTTGGTTTCTGAGAGTGCTCGAAAATCCTTTGATTTTCGACAGCAAGAAACCGTTAGGTTTCTTACAATAGCCCTGCCAGGATTCGAACCTGGGTCCCAGCCTTTCTCTTGAAATCTTCGGATTTCAACCTTTATCCAGAGGGCCGGATCTTTGACCACTGGACGACAGGGCTATATTTCTAATAATTTTCATTGGCTTAAAAACTTAACCCCAAAATATTTAAACATTGCTCACCAAATTATATCATGGGGTGGTTGATAGCGATAATAGCATTAGTGCTATTACTCCTTTTCCTGAGAAAATACATCGAGCACAAGCTAATTGTAGTCTTGCTCGTGCTGGCATTCATTTTCATCCTCATTTCTTTTGTAACAATAACAGGCTCGATAAAATCACAGAATATTGACTGGAAAAGCGCAACAGGAATTGTCCAGATAGGCAAGGTATATGTTTCGTGGGTAGGGCAGGCATTCACCAACATAAAAACAATAACCGGCAATGTAGTCCACTTGAACTGGCAGGGAAATTTCCCGTCTAATCAGACTGGAAAATGAGGTTTTTTCTCTTTGTGATGTTTTTCTTGCTGCTCGGAGCTTTCTTTATCATCTCGGCAAATACCATTTCCTTCAGCAATCCTGGTTCTGGCGAGGTTTTTCTTGTGAAATATATAGGCTGGTTCCAGAAAGTTTTCAAGAACACAGCAGATATAACAGCCAGCGTCATAAGACAGAATTGGATGCCTTGACTTGATGCAGTCGTCATTCAAAAAGCGTATAAAATTTGAAAAGCAATCCGAAAACTTTTAATAGTAATAGAACATTGCAAATACATAAATTAGAGGGAATAATGGTATCAAAACCAAAAGGTTCTATTGTAGGAGTTGGATGTACTAAATTTGGAAATGTCCTCCAGACTCCTGAATTAAAAGGAAAAACTTTTCACGAAATGGCTGCAGAAGCAGCATTCGAAGCAATGGATGATGCAGGCATGTCAAGCAAAGATATTGATGCATTCTATGTTGGAAGCATGTTAAGTCACGGCTCACATATGTACAGCCACCACACGCAGCTTGCAGATTGGCTCGGATTGCAGAACAAGCCTGGTTTGCACTTTGCAACAGCATGCTCTACACTTAACACTGGTTTGGGACTGGCTGCAATGTCTGTTGCATCTGGAAAATTCAAGTCTGTTCTTGTTGTTGGAGCAGAAAATCTCTCATCCTATCCTGATGATAATCCTATAAAAAGAAAGGCAATCGACCCTGCAGACCTTTGGTACTGGACTGATTTCGGAGTCGACCAAATTTATGGATATCATCATTGTTATGATATTGCGACTGCATACGGAGCAATACCTACAATGGGTTATGCAAAAAAATACAAGCTTAGCCCAGAAAAAATGGACGAGGCAATGTATTATGTCCATAAAGCAGTAAGAAGACACTCCTCTCTGAACCCAAAAGCATTCATAACAACATCATTAGAACAGGCATCAAAAGAAAAAGGTTTCAAAGACCCTCTTGAATATTGGAAAAGCAAGAATAATCCTTTCTTTGCGTATCCTACAAGATTGTTGAGTGCCCTGAACACCGTTGATGGGGCTTCTGCATATATTGTTACTCGGCCTGATATTGCAAAGAAATATCACGAGCAGCCAATCGATATAATAGGGTTCCACTGGTCAGCCAGCAATTATCCGTGGTATGGCAAAGACCCCACAGACTGGCCAATCGACAAGATAGCTTTTGAGAATGCTTACAAGATGGCGGGTGTGACAGGAAAGAAGCTTGATTATTTGACAGTGCACGACTGCATGCAGATTTACCAGTTGACAGTTTCAGAAACAGCAGGATATTTCCCAAAAGGACAAGCATGGAAAGCATTCAAGAATGGAAGGACAATGTTTGATGCAGACAAGCCAATGAACACATCAGGAGGAAGGCACGGCAAGGGGCACGCATTTGCTGCAAGCCCGGGTGCAGAAACTTACGAAATAGTCAAACAAATGAGGGGTGAAGCAGGTAGGAGGCAGTGCACAAAAGACATTAAGATAGCTGCCCAGCATAATCACGGTTATGGAATGCAAACTGCTGTAACAATTTTCAAAAAGAGGTAAAATGGTGGAAAGAATAGCAAAAAGGTTTTATGAAGGACTGGCGCGAGGCGAAATACTTGGGATGCAGTGTCATCACTGCCAGAAATGGTCATTCCCTCCGATTTCTGCATGCAGGGAATGTGGAAGCCGCAACCTAGAATGGAAAAGGATAAGCGGAGAAGGAACCGTTCATTTCTATTCCACAAGTATCCTGCCTCCAAAAAAATTCCAGAAATACTCTCCTTATGCCTATGGACTAGTTGAACTCAAAGAAGGTCCTATTTTTTTCACAATGGTGGATGGCTTGAATGCATCAACACCTGACAAGATTAAAGAAGGAAATAAAAAACTTCCAAAGAAAGTGAAGGCAAAAGTAGGCGAGAAAGCAGGCATGAATGTTGTCCTGTTTGAAGTTAAAAAATAATTCTAAGATGGATATAGAAAAAAAATTCAAGCAGATTGTTGCAGATATTTTCAAAAGAGACATCAAGGACTTGAAAGGCAGCACAAGGTTTGTAGAAGACTTGAATGCCAAGTCAATAGACATCATTGCACTGATAGCAGCAACAGAAAACGCATTCGGAATAAAGACTTCTGCACACGAGACAAGCAAGAACAAGACAGTTAAGCAGGCACTGGATTATATCAAGAGAAAACTCAAGGAAAAGTAATCATTAATTACCTGTTGATTATAACAAATGCAATTGCATGGTTCTTGTTGTAAGATAAGCTTGCTATTATTTTACTGTTGCTTAGTTTTTCTTTCAATTTTCCTGACAGCACTACTAAAGGTTTTCCTTTCCTGTCTCTTAATATTTCTATCTCTTGCGGCTCAAGCCAGCCCGCACCAAGTGCCTTGAAAACTGCCTCTTTTGCAGCAAAAGTAGTAGCCAGGTGCTCTGCTTTTCTAATGCCCTTGCTTTCTGCGTATTTTATCTCATTTCTTGTGAAAATCCTGTCAAGAAAAAATCTTTTGGAAGCATACTGCCGTATCTTGTCTATTTCTACAATATCAGTACCAACGCTTGATATCATTTTGCTAGCAAGTTTCTGGTTTCAATTGCAATCATCTTCTCTTCATCTGTCGGAATAACAAGCACTTTTATCCTAGAATCGCCCCGGGTTATTATGCCTTCTTCTCCATCAAATCTCTTGTTTTTCTCAGAGTTAATTTTAATATTCAGGCAGTCTATATCAGAAACACAATCCCTTATGAAAGCATTATTCTCGCCGATTCCGCCTGTAAAGACAATCGCATCAACTTTTCCAAGAGCAGCGACATATGCTCCAACATATTTCTTAATTTTGTAGCAGAATATATCCAAAGCAAGCCTGCACCTTCTATTTCCTTTTCTTGAGTAAGCCAGAATTGTCCTGAAATCTTTTGAAATTCCAGATATTCCTAGTAAGCCACTTTTTTCATTAAGCAATCTGTCAAGTTCATTCGCGTTTATTTTTAATTTCTTGGAAATATGCACCAAGATTCCTGCGTCAATGTCTCCAGAGCGTGTAGCCATCACTAATCCCTCCAAAGGTGTGAATCCCATGCTTGTATCAATCACGTTTCCGTGTTTTACAGCAGTGATGCTGCATCCAGCACCAAGATGGCAGGTTATTAAATTAATTTTATTGAGTGGCTTTGCAAGCAGTTCTGCTGCTCTTAAGGCAACATACTTATGAGAAGTTCCGTGAAAACCATATCTTCTTATGCCGTGCTTTTCATAAAATTCATACGGCAATGCATAGATATAAGCTCGTTCTGGCATTGTTTGATGGAAAGAAGTGTCAAAAACAGCAACATGAACTGCTTTCTGAAGAATCTTTCTTGTCTCAATAATTCCCATCAAATTAGCCGGGTTGTGTAAGGGCGCAAGTGCAGAAAATTCCCCTATTATCCTTATCACTTTTTCATTTATTATGCAAGAATTTGAAAGCTTGCCGCCATGGACAACCCGATGCCCTACTGCCTTTATCTCGTCAAGTGTTTTGATTACCCTGCTTGCAAGCAATCTTGTAATCATTAAATTAATTCCTTGCTTGTAATTTTTTATCTTAGATCCCTTCTCTGCTATCCTTTCTACCAATCCTTCTGTCAGTTCTCTTTCATTATCAAAAAGCTTGTACTTGATAGACGAACTGCCGCAATTCAATACAAGAATTTTCATCTCATCCACCTCTTTGACCATACAGCAAGTATTGCTGCAACACCAATTATATCCTGCACACTTGCCCCTCGTGATAAATCACTGACAGGCATTGCAAAGCCCTGCAATATCGGACCGTATGCCTTTGCCCCTGCAAGTATCTGCGTAAGTTTATAGGCAATATTGCCAGCATCAAGGTCAGGAAAAATCAATATGTTTGCCTTTCCTGCAACTTTCCCGACATTTTTCATTTTTCTTCTTGCAACCGACATTACTAATGCAGAATCTGCCTGCAGCTCGCCATCAATCAGCAATTTCGGGGCTTTCTTCCTTGCGATTTCTAGAGCATCAGTAACCTTACAGACATCATGGTGTTCTGCACTTCCCTTTGTTGAGAAAGACAACAGGGCAATTCGCGGTTTCCATCCAAGCAGTCTTTCTGCTGTCTTGCCAGAGACAACCGCAATATCAGCCAATTCTTCAGAGCCTGGATTCGGATTTACAGATGCATCAGCATACATCAGTGTCCCTTGCTCGCCACCCTTATAGCCTGGAATGTTCATCAAGAAGAAGCTCGATGGAACTGTAATTCCCTTTTGCAATCCTATTACATTCTTTGTCACAGCTATCACATCCCCAGAAGTATGCACTGCCCCAGCAATCATACTGTCAGCATCTCCTGCTGCAACTGCTAAAGCTGCAAAGAAAAGTGGTTTTTGCACAATAAGCCTTGCAGTATTTTCAGTGATTTCTGCCTTGCGCGCATATACAGAAACATATCTGTCAAACTTTTCAGAACTCAAGGGATTTGCTATTTCTATGCCATTAAGACTGATTCCAAGAGACCTGGTTCTTGCCCTAACTCTTTTCTCACCGCCAACAAGAATTACTCTTGCTATCTTTTTCCTTGTTATTTGTTCAGCTGCTTTTAATACTCTTTCGTCATCTGACTCTGGAAATATTATTCTCTTGTCAGAATTTTTCGCACGAGCTTCTATTTTTTGGATTATATCCATATCCCCTCTCCTGCTTAGAATAATAATCCCCGACTTATAAGTTTTTCTTAAGGGAAAAAGCCTCGACCGAGGATTGAACTCGGGACCTCGTCCTTTTTGGAACTTTGGTTCCTAAAACCCCAAAAACCAAAAGTTTTTGATGTTACCAAGGACGCGCTCTACCGACTGAGCCATCGAGGCATTATTTTCTTAAAATCCAAATCTTTATAAGTTCTTCTCTCATCCAAGAAAAATGGAGAATCTAAAGAAATTTAAAAAAGATTATGAGAATATCCAGCAGAAATACAAGCTGCCGAGTTTTGAAATGCTTAATCAAAGGTTTGACATTGAGAAACTTGCTGAGCGGGAAACCGAGCTGCTTGTCCGCGAGATTAGAAGGGCGATAATAGACAAAGCCTCAAACTACTTCAAGTTCATTGAGATATTCATAAATCCAGGTGCAGCACCAATGTTTTTTGTTGCAGTCATAAAAAGGATGAATGGCATCGACCGAGCCCCCTTGGAGCAGCTCTATATAGAACTTGGAAAGATGGAGGTTGATTCAATCGAGCTTGAAAACTCTTATGATGAGAAAAAGGAAGCTGAATTCATAAAAAAAGCCAATGAAAAATGGGATTCTATTGCAAAAAGGTTCGCTGAACTCACAGCAAAGATGAAAAAATCCTTTGAAGGCCAGGAAGAAAAGAAAGATAAGAGCTACTTCGGGTAAATCATCTGAAATAATCTCCAGCACAAAAAAGCATTTTATCGTTAATTCCTAACTCTCAGCGAGAACCTATATTCTCCAGAATATATGATATTATTATAGAAAAATATTTAAAGCACTTCCTTATATTCCTAGAATGAATAAATGGCTCGAATTATTGCTAGGACTGATACTAGTTGTCGGAACAGTCGTGTTTGCGCTTCAATTCCCGGTGTGGGGAAGTGCTGCATGGGAGTTCTTCAAAGGCGGCTTGGTATGGTTCGTAGGATTAATTGGACTTTTGTTTTTACTGCTAGGAATTTCTGACCTCAGGGAATAATGCACGAGGAACTTTGCATAAGGTGTAAAGGCAGAGGACTATGCGGTAAACCTTGTCCAATAACCAAAAAGTTTTTTTCTTTTAAATTTAAGACTCATTTTTCTGGGAGCTCGCCTCCAGAAATATTTGTAGGAAGGCAGAATTATCCTGTTGTTAATACAGGAATCTTGTCGCCAGAAGAGCTCGGCGAGACAGAATATTATGGCATGCCCGAGCTTTGGCATGAAAAGAATTTCAGCATAGAACAAATCCTCAGCCTTCGAAGCAGGATGGTCTATGCAAGGTTCAAGTCAAGAATAAAAGGCAAGAACAAGTTCACGCCAGTCATGCAGGAGATTGCAATGGCAAAAAAGCATGTTGATACCGAGATTTTCCTGAAAAAAACTCCCATGCCAAAGATAGATTTTGACACTCGTGCTCCAATAATAGGAAATCCCGCGCCACTGGAGAACATAAGGCTTGAGTCCAATCCAGTAATCGAAAGAAAAGTTGAGTATCTTGTGGCAGACACAGATGCAAAAGCCCAGACAGCTATTTCTGAGCTATATAACAGCAACATAGAGGTAAGTAATATTATCAAAGTCCTCTCTGCAGGCTTGCTAGGACGCGGCTTTTCGAGGAAGCTCGTGCCAACACGCTGGGCAATAACAGCAACAGATGACACAATCTCCAAATTCTTGCTTCAAAAAATAAAATATTTCCCGGAAATCTCTGGGTTCATGCTTTTCAATTCCGAGTACTTGGGAAATCACTACGAATTCCTGCTGATGCCTGACAAATTTTCCTTTGAAGTAATAGAAGCAAAGATGCCTGGCTCTGTCTGGAATCCTAACATGTCAGGCAGCTTGTACCTGATGAGAGATTATGAATCCTTTTTTGGAAGAAAACAGTATGCAGACAGTGTAACAGGAGCGTATTATGTAAACAGGCTTGCGCTATGTGAATACCTTTCCCGAACAAAAAGGCAGGCCTCATGTCTTGTCATGCGTGAATGCCGTCCGGAATATTATGCGCCTTGCGGAGTCGGTATTCTGCGCGAATGTTCGCGGCAAGCTTTCAAGAACAAGCCAGAGAAATTCTCATCAATACAGGATGCCATGGCTGCGGCTGGAAAAAGGATGAAACTTCCAGTCTCGATTTTCACTGAAAAATCCTGGTTGTTGAAAGAATTCAGAAAGCAGACACGGCTGAACAAGTGGATTTAAATTAAAATTTTTTGTTTTACCTTTCGACTTTAGGAAAACCGTGTTTCTCGCCCCATTTAAAAGGCTCGGCTCGCCATTCTTTTAGAAATTCAATTTGTTCTATAGTTAAGTAGCTTATTTCTTTTGCAACATCTAATAAAATGTCATAGGTTAGAAGAGATTTAACTTCGCAAGGCCTTGCTAAAAATTTCTTTTCTTCTTTATTATAGGCTCTTTCTCCTTGGAACATCTCTTCTGCGTCTTGAAATCCATAATTGAATACTGAAAAGCAATGATTACAATTTCCTTTTGCATCTCTAATTGCTTGAACCGTACTAACAGAACTTCCCCCTGTTGAAATTAAATCTTCTATGAGTACAACTTTTCTTCCATCTAAATCTTTTTCAGCATCAATTCCTTCAATCTGATTTCTTAATCCATGGTCTTTAGGCTTGTCTCTTACATAAATCATTGGATATTCCAATCTATCTGCAGTAAATGATGCCCAAGGAATTCCTGCTGTTGATGTGCCTGCAATAATAACTTCATGATCCGGAATAGTATCTAACACAACCCCTACAAAAGCATTTGCAATTAAATCTCTGTAAGCTGGATTTGAGAGAAACATTCTATTATCATTATAAATTGGCATCTGATAACCAGAAGCCCATACAAAAGGCTTTTCAGGACTTAATTTAATCGCTTTAATTTCCAACCCTGCCCGTGCAATTTTTCGGCTGGTGTCAAAATCAGTTCCAGTTCCTCCACCCATTTCAGAAACTACTAAGAGGAGTATATAAGCATTATTTCAAAATAATATATATTTCATGGCTTCAATAGGAATATCAGGCCTGTTTCTACCAGTCCAGCCACCAGCAGCAAAGGCAGGATAATATAGACAAATGTTTTCAGTGCCATTTTGAAATCATTCTTCAGCATTTTCGGATTGCACAACAAAGTATAGCCAAGCCTCACTCCCAATCCAAGTGAAAAGACAAATGCAGGAATTTCAAAAACTCCGTGGGGAAAAATTTTCCATATTTCTCCGAGTCCATTCTCCTTTGTAGCAAGGTTCAGCACAAAACCTAATATGTAACCGTTCGCTGCAGCCAGGAACAATGGAAAAATTCCGAGCAGCAGCCCTAAAAGCATACCAAACAAGGATGCTTTCACATTATTGTATATTATAAACACTGCAAGCTGGAAAAAGTTCATATTCTCTGTCTGTCCAATTATATTGTTTATTATGTCAAGGATAATGTCTGTCATGATATGCGGATAAACAACTCCCAGGATGAAAGCTGCAAGGAACATCGCAAGGACTATGATAATAAAATTCTTCGAACTTGCAAGAAATCTTAATGACTCCACAAAATTGCTCTTTTTATCAGTCTTTTTATATTTTATTCTCTTCATCTTGTTATATAATAACTTAACATTCTAACTTTTTTCTTGTATTTAATCCTTAGCCATATGCCATATATCAACCCAATCACAAATCCTCCTAAATGTGCAGTATTCCCAATAGGAAGGCCTGCAAAATAGCTCAATATCCAAAGTCCAAATAATAATACTAACATTCCTATCCACAAGGGCATGGGCAGGACAAAGAACACCAACACCGGCAGTCTAGGCACAAGTATCATCAGCAAAGCACCTAGCGCAAAGATAGCCCCGCTTGCACCTACTGCATACGAATTCATCTCTGAACTAAATACAAATGCAAGCAAAACAAAGAACATAGCTGCAACAAGTCCAGCCAGGATGTAAAATATCAAAAACCTTTTCCTTCCAATCAGTTTTTCCACGAAATTCCCGATGAAAAACAATGACAGCATGTTGACAAATAAGTGAGCCACGCTTCCATGCATGAACATGCTTGTGAAAATTGTCCAGAGCATCTTTCCTTGCAGGATGTTTGATGGTTTTAATGCAACGTAATCCAAAAAATTCTTGTTGAACATTAAAAAAATTGTAACTACAACAAAAACAGCAATATTAACAAGAATTATCTTGTTTGTTACGCTCCTATCCTGCCAGAACTCAGAAACACGCCTCATTTTCTCTTGTGTTTCTTATGCTTTTTTTTCCTTGGTTTCTTTATTTTTCTCGCAGTCTTCTTTACTTTAAATTTCGCTTTCTCTTTTAGTCTCTTTGCCCTGGTCCTTTTTCTCTTGGCTGTAGCAAGTTTTTTCATCCTTGCCTCTTCCCTTATCCATGCTTTCTGCCTCTTATCTTCGAATTCTGCAAGCTCGCCATTAATGACAGCCAGTTTGTTGTTGATTGATTTTATTTTTCCCTTAAGCTCGTTTAGCACTTTCTCGCCAGTGCTTAATTCATACACGCTGCCACACTCTGTGCACATAAAATCATAAAGCAAAGCTTGCTCCTCAGTCACTTCTGTCTTGCATACAGGACATACAAAGAACCTTTTATTCTCCCTGGCTTTCAATTGGTTTTCAAAATTTCTCAGCTCGTCCCCAAGCCCTTTCTTGATATGCAGCAAAGTCTTGATTATGTCAATAGTCCAGAAGTAAGTGTACCATCCCTTTCTCTTGTCTTTTTTCCTTGTGAAAGACACAATTCCGAGATGTGAGAACTTATAGAGTATATTCCTCACCTGATTTGGTGTTAATTTCAGCTTTTTTGCTACCAGAAACTCATTTACATTCCTCTTGCCAAACAGCAAACTAGCCAGCTCGCCAGACTGCTTGCCGAATACCTCATTCACGAGAGAATCAAACAATTTCTGCTGCATACGGGTTCCAAAACATAACTTGAATAAATACCTTTCGTTTTAAACTGTTGTCACTATAAAATTTATATAAAGTTATATATACAATTTTTGGGATTTACACATATGAGTTGGTTCAAAAAGGAGAAGAAAAGCGGGGTGCCTGAACTACCAGAATTGCCACCTATGCCTCTTCCATTACCTCCGGCTGAGAAAGAATTTCCTTCTTTACCTTCATTTCCATCATCTATAACAGGCGAAAAGATGAGCCGTGAGACAGTAAAGCAGATAATATCAAGGCGTGAAGAGGCTGAAGAAGCGCCAGAAACAGAGGAAGTGCAGAGAATGCCAGAATTTGAGGAAGCGCCAAGAATGCCAAGGAAAGAGAAAGGCCCAATCTTTATCCAAATCGGGAAATATCATGATATATTAAAGGCGCTTGAAGAAGCAAAAACAAAAGTAAAAGAGATTTCAAGTGCAATTGAAGGTCTTAAGGAAATAAAAGAGAAAGAAGAGGCTGAATTGCAAGAATGGGAAAACGAAATACTGGAAGTAAAGGAAAGGTTAAGCAAGGTCGACAGCACCATATTCAAAAATCTGGAGTAGCTCAGTTACACATAGGTCTTGATCTTAATGAAGCAGTTTCATATGAGCAGGATATTCTTAATTCTAAAATAGCTCTTATAAAAGCCAGCCAGAGCCTGAAAAATTACAAAACACTGAGAAAAGCTGATTTTGAGAAAAAATCTGAACTGCGGCATTTGCTAAGAAGCCTGGATGTTGCTATGAAAATAGTGAAGGACAATCTTCCAAAAGTGAAAGAGGCTGAAGGCCAGGAAGAAAAGAAAGAGGAGTATAAGCCATCAGCCCTGCCAGAAACCATGGAAGTAGAGGAAATCCCAGCTGAAGAAAAAAAACCAGCAGCCAAACCTTCATCCTTAGAGCTTGAACTTCTGGATATAAAAAAGAAACTCGAGCGTTTGCAGGGCGAGTAAGCATTAAGCAAAACAATATTCATCAAACAAAAGAATAGTTGTTCAAGCATCCCCCGTTTGTTACATTAATTCTCATCAAAAGTTCTAATTATGGAAGAATTTTTAAAACATCAAAAATCCAAAAGATTTTTGTGGCTTCAAAAATTCTGATTAAATATAATTATGGAAGAATTTTTAAAATCATTAGTTCTAAAGAATCTATGAACTGGACAAGAAAGAAGCTAATTGATGAATACTTAAAATTCTTTAAGGAAAATGGTCACAAGATAATTCCTTCAGCGCCTTTAGTTCCAGAACACGACCCAACAGTTCTTTTCACAACCGCAGGCATGCATCCGCTTGTTCCTTTCTTGCTTGGACAGCCGCATCCATTAGGCAAAAGATTAGTAAATGTACAAAAATGCATCAGAACAGGAGATATAGATTCTGTAGGAGACACATCTCATCATACTTTTTTTGAAATGCTTGGAAACTGGAGTTTAGGAGATTATTTCAAAAAAGAAGCCATAGAATTCAGCTTTGAATTTTTAACCAAGGTATTAAAGATACCAAAAGAAAAATTAGCAGTGACTTGTTTCGCAGGAGACAAGAATGCTGGAAAAGATGAAGAAGCTGCCAATGTCTGGAAAAAACTCGGTATCAAAGAAGAAAGAATGCATTTCCTAGGCAAAGAAGATAATTGGTGGGGTCCTGCAGGCCTTACAGGACCGTGCGGTCCTGATTCTGAAATGTTTTTCTGGCAGTCAAGCAAGCCTGTTCCAAAAAAATTCAATCCCAAGGACAAAGCGTGGGTGGAAATCTGGAATGATGTTTTCATGCAATACAACAAGGACAAAAAAGGAAACTACAATTTAGCAAAACAGAAAAACATTGATACTGGCATGGGTGTCGAGAGAACAGTTGCTGCATTAAATGGCATAACTGATGATTACATGACAGAATGCTTCCTGCCAATAATAAAAGCAATAGAAAAAATTTCAAAAAGAAAATATGGAGCAAATGAGCAAGACACAAAGGCAATGCGAATTATTGCCGACCATGTTAAAGCATCAGTATTTATTCTTGCTGAGAAAGTCGAGCCTAGCAACACAGAACAGGGTTATGTCCTGAGAAGATTGATAAGGCGCGCAATAAGGCATGGCAAAACACTTATGATACAAAGCAATTTCACAAAAGAAATTGCTAAAATTGTCATAGAAATGTATGCAGGAGATTATACTAATCTCAGGGAAGAACCATTCATCCTGGCAGAAATAGAAAAAGAAGAATCAAGATTCAGAGAAACTCTCGCTTCAGGATTAAAATACTTTAGCAAGATAATCCCAAATGCAGAAGAAATCTCGGGCAAGGATGCCTTCTTGCTCTACCAGTCATATGGTTTTCCAATTGAAATGACTCAGGAACTTGCAAAAGAAAAAAACTTCAGGGTAAATATGGAAGGCTATAAAAAAGAATATGAAAAGCATCAAGAACTTTCAAGAACAGCTTCTGAAGGAAGGTTTAAGTCAGGACTTGCAGATATAGGCGAGCAAACAACCAAGTTGCATACTGCAACGCATCTTCTTAATCAGGCTTTAAGAATTGTCCTAAAAACTCCCGGTATCCATCAAAAAGGCTCGAACATAACAGCAGAAAGACTGAGGTTTGATTTCAATTTTGACAGAAAATTGACATCAGAAGAGCTTAAACAAGCAGAAGTTCTTGTCAATAAGAAGATAAAAGAAGCCCTTCCTGTCAAGAAAGAAGAAATGACAGTCGAGCAAGCCAAGCTTGCTGGCGCTCAGGGAATTTTCGAGCACAAGTACGGCGAAAAGGTATTTGTCTATTCTATAGGTGATTTCTCAAAAGAAATCTGCGCAGGCCCTCATGTCAGGAACACAAAGGAGCTCGGGCATTTTAAAATCATAAAAGAAGAAAGCGTTGCAGCCGGAGTCAGAAGAATAAAAGCAGTGCTAGAATAAATAAAATAAAAACAAAAAGAAAAATTATTTCTTCCAAGCATAAATGCCTAGCACTACTAAATTAAGCACCGGTACAAGCAATAACAAGCTTATCCATCCTGGCATTCTTATCCTTTCAGCTATTCTCCAGAACATCCAGATGCCAATACCTGCTACAACCAAACCGCCTATGCCAGGAATAAAGTATGCTAGCAAAATCAGCGTCCACAAGCCATTCAATTTAGCCATCTGCGTGACAAGGTAGAAATTAGCTATAGGAATCCATGCCATCCATGCATTCTTTGTCTTTGTCTTCTTTGCAATTCCTATCAAAGCCAGCGCCACATAGATATAAAGCCCGGCAATTATGAGAATAGCAAATGCTCCAAGTGTAACCATAAATCCACCTAAAACACCTGCTCCAAAGGCATTCTTCATTATCTCTGTTAAATTATCAACAATCATTTCATCAAACCTCCTTTCAAATAAGAAAAGAATTATTTATATAAATCTTTGCCCGAAGAGTCTTTACACAATATAAACAGCATCGCCAGGCCTTACCCTGTCCTTCACTTTCATGCCTATTTCCTGTCCTTTCTTTCCAGCTGCAATTGGTTTCATGTCAACCTGCATGCTTTCTGCATGCTGTTCAAAGTCTGTTGTCGCTCCTTTTATCCTGATTTTTTCTCCTTGTTTCAAACCAGCCTTCAATTTTATTACAGCAACGCCTATCTTGTCAAAAAAGTGTGTAACAGCACCTATTTCCTTGCCTATTTTTTCTGCCATGACAGAGAAAAGAAGACAGCATTATTAAATCTTGCGATTGAGCATTAATATAAGAATTATTTTGGACGCTTGACGAGGATTTCATCTGCTTGTTAATGCTGATTGCCCCTGTCTCTTGCGAAGCAACCTATCTACACCCATCAGGGTAAAAACGTTTCACCATTAATTGAAACCTTACTCGATAAACAGCGCAGGCTTGCCAGGCTTTGCCCTGCCTGCTTTTTTCTCAGGATCATATTTCTTTTTGTCAGCAACAGAATAAATCTCAATCTTCTTCTCTGTTTTTTTCTCAAGAACTTCTTTTCCAGCCCTGTACACATCAAGCTCCTTCGGTAAAGTGTAGACATAAACCTTCTTGCTTTCCTTGCCTTTCTCTTTCATTATCCTCAAAATATTATTAATATCGTCAGCCAGTTTCTGGACAGCTTTCTCTTCCTCTTCAAACCTGAGATTTATCTTGCTTTCATCACATTTCGGCCACTCTTCTAATGAGATGAATGTCTTGTTGCCAAGCTTATGCCAGATTTCCTCTGTGACATACGGACAGTATATATGCAGCATTTTCACCCATTTTTCCACATCTTTTCTGTCAATTTTTCTCTCACAAAAATAACTGAACATTTCCCTAATTTTTATCAATGCAATATTATGCTTAAAGTTTTCAACATCTTCTGCAACTTCTTTAATTGTCTTGTTTAGCTTGCTCTGCATCTTTTCATCTGTTTTTCCTGACTTGAAATTTTTAAAATATCCATAGACTTTAGTCAAGAACTTGTGGCTGCCTGCAACAGTTTTCTCGTCCCAGATACTGTCCTTGTCAGGCGATGCAAAGCTGACTAAAGCCATTCTTAATGTATCTGCGCCGTATTTCTCAATCATTCCCAGTGGTTCAATGACATTTCCCCTAGATTTTGACATCTTCTCGCCATCAGGTCCATGGACAATCCCCTGGGTAAAGTATCTTAATGCAGGCTCTCCAAATCCCAATAATCCCAAATCTCTCAGGAATTTTGTGTAAAACCTCGCGTATATAAGATGCATTGTGATATGCTCTGGCCCGCCTATATACTGGTTAATTGGAGCCCAGTAGTTTGCCTTTTCCTTGCTGAATATCTCTTTGTCATTTTTGGAGTCAGTGTATCTTAAGTAGTACCACGAAGAATTTACAAAAGTGTCCATTGTGTCTGTCTCTCTCCTGCCTTTGCCGCTGCATCTCGGGCATTTGACATCAATAAATTCCTTGTTTGTAGCCAAGGGATTTCCTTTTCCGAACTTTACATCCATCGGCAATTTAACTGGCAAATCCTTTTCATGAATAGGCACAATTCCGCACTTGTCGCAATATACAACAGGAATAGGAGTTCCCCAATATCTCTGCCTTGAGATAAGCCAGTCTCTCAGCTTGTATTGCACAGTTCTCCTGCCAAGCTTTTGTTCTATAAGGTATTTTGTGATTTCATCAATCGCTTTCTTGCTTTCAAGCCCGTCAAATTTTTCAGAATTTGCAAGAATGCCCTCTTCAGTATATGCTCTTTCCATTTTCTCTGCAACTAATTTCTTGCCGATAGGTAATATCACAACTTTGATTGGAATCTTGTATTTCTTTGCAAATTCAAAATCCCTCTGGTCATGCCCAGGAACAGCCATAACCATTCCACTTCCATAGTCAGCAACAACAAAATTTCCAGCATACACTGGAATTTTTTCAGTAGTCAGGGGATTAATGGCATAGCTTCCAGTGAAAACTCCCTCTTTTTCCATTTCTTCTAATTCTTTCTCGCTTACAGATTTCAGTTTTTTCAAAAAGCTTTCAACATCTTTCTTCTGCGAAGGAGTTACTATCTCCATAAGGCTTGGATGCTGCGCCGAGATGACCATGAATGTAACGCCATAAATCGTGTCTGGGCGCGTTGTGAATATTGGCCATTTTTTTCCATTAATTAAAAAGTCGATATCAGTTCCATAGCTCTTTCCAATCCAGTTTCTCTGCATGAGCTTTGCTCTTTCCGGCCAGTCTAATTTGTCTAATCCTTCTAACAGCTCATCTGCATATTTTGTAATTTTAAAAAACCACTGCTCAAGATGCTTTATTTCAACATGCGTATCCTCATGTCTCCAGCATTTCCCGTCTATAACTTGCTCATTTGCAAGGACTGTCTGGCACTTTGGACACCAGTTTACTGCAGCTTTTTTCCTGAAAGCAATCCCTTTCTCCAGCATCTTAAGAAAAATCCACTGGTCCCATTTGTAATAGCTGGAATCATGAGTCTTTACCATCCTGCTCCAGTCATAACTCCACCCCATTGCTTTCTGCTGCCTCATGAAATTTTTAATAGAATTTTCAGTATATTGCAATGGATGAGTCCCTTCCTTGATTGCAGCATTCTCAGCAGGCAGTCCTAAAGAATCATATCCAATAGGATAAAGGACATTAAATCCTTGAAGTCTCTTGAACCTCGCAAAAATATCACCAAGAGTATAAACAAATGCATGCCCCATATGAAGCCCCTCTCCAGAAGGATAAGGAAACATGTCAAGGCAGTAAAATTTCTTCTTGTTAGATTTCTCAGTAACCTGGAATATCTTCTTATCTTCCCACTCTTTCTGCCACTTCTCTTCTATAGCCCTAAAATTTATTTTTGCCTGTTCTTCAACTTCCTTTCGCTCTGTCTTTTTCCCTGTTTCTTTTAATGCTTTTCCCTTGATAATTTCCTGAGTTTCCTCAATAATCTCTTCTCCAACCTTTTTTGCTTCCTTTACCAGTTTAATAACAGATTTCTCAATTTTCTCAGGAGACTCTTTCTTTACCAATTTAACAACAGATTGTTCAATTCTTTCTGGAATCCCCTTTCTTCTTGCCATACGTAGATTTATCTTGCTCAATTTTTAAACTCTTCTGCCTGCCCTTCCTGTGGGCTTCATCAGCCTCCTGATTTCTTCAGCAATGCTGCTTGCTTCTCTATAGACATCAAAAGGAACGCAAAAACCAATGTTTTCATCCAAGCTCCCATTGCCATTTCTCCCAATATATTTGAAAAACTCCTCCCTGGCAAAAAGTCTTCCATCATACTGTATTCTCAGTTCTGTATGTTCCATGTCATATATTATTTCTATTGTCATTTTTTCTCCTGATATTCAATTCCCGCACTCTAAGTAAAAGTTAAATCATGCATATCCTAAAGAAAAGGATACGCACTAAATAATGAGTACGAGAACTACAAGTGCAACTGCTAATATTCTTTCAAATGAATAATCAGCAGTTTTCATGAACTATAAAGAAAAGCCGTGTTTAAAAATTCTTCGATGATTAGCTTGCAAAAAGTTTATTGAAGTCAGCAGGAGGGATTTTACGACCATTTCCACACTTTTTTCTATAAGCTTCATGACTTGCCGCCCTTTCCTCTTGCTCTATCCTGTCAGCATGAACATTGTAATCATGCATCACACCCTCTCCAAAATCCAACGGCGCATCTGAATTATCACGGACATAAAGGTACATATCATCAACATTCCATTGTGTTCCATCTGGTTTCGGAAAATCATGCCACTGGCTGTCTGTCTTTCTTTGTAAAGTTATCCTGTAAGTGCTAAAATGATACCCGCTTGTAGGCTCGGCTTTCTCTAGTCCTTCTATTTTTTTTGCTAGTGTCATTGTATTTCTTTAAAACCCCTGTTTAAAAACCTTACTAAAAGTTAGGTTTAAATATCCTCGAGCTTTTTATGGAATATGGCTAAAACTAAGAAAATAAAGGCTGTTTTCACAGGCGAAACAGTCTACAGCAACACAAAAGAAGCAGTTAATATGTATGGAACTTCCCGCATGGGTGAAATGGTAGAAGGAAGAATCCAGTATTCGTTGCAGGAAGCAATGCTTCTTTTGGAAGAGAAAAAGATGGATATTTATGAGAAAAGCAAAAAAATCAGCTTGAAAAAATTCCTTGAAAAATGCAAGGAAATCGACAAGAAGTTCTTGACAAAATACTCTGTTTTCAAAGACTTGAGGAAACGCGGCTACATAGTCAAGACAGCATTAAAATTCGGTGCAGAATTCCGTGTCTACGAAAAAGGAAAGCAGCCTGGAGAAGAGCATGCAAGATGGATACTCTATCCAGTCAAGGAAACCGACATATTGACATGGCATGATTTCTCTGCAAAAAATCGTGTTGCTCACTCTACTAAAAAGAAACTCTTGATTGCTATTGTTGATGAAGAAAATGACGTTACGTATTACGAAGTTGCCTGGACGCGACCATAACATGAGCAAGCTAAGTTTAACAGAAATTGGAAGAAAATTATTCCACCTGATATGGCTTCTTGTGCTCCTAGGTTACTTGAAATACGGGATTTTCTTTTTAACAGTCGTTTTCCTTGGGATTCTGGCAGTGGATTTGCTAAGGCTTGAATTCGGACTTTATATTCCCGGGCTTTTCAAACTCCTCAGGAAGCAGGAATCAACTACTTTGTTTGCGCCAACCTACACTCTCATAGGGATGATTCTTGCCTTATTATTGTTCAATCAGCAAATTGCAATTGCAGCAATCCTGATGATGGTCTTTGGAGACTTAACAGCCGGGATAATCGGCCCTTTCGGCAAGCTCAACCTGAAAAGCGGCAAGTCAATAGAAGGAGGTATTGCAGAATTTCTTGTCAACTTAGCGGTCGGCTATTTCTTGTTAAGCAACTGGGCAATAATAATTTCAATGGCATTTACAGCGACATTCGTTGAACGAATCTCTGGAAAAATAAATGATAACATGCTGATTCCGATATTTGCGGGATTTGCAGGCAGCTTATTTTAACGTTCTGTATGTTTTGTTAATTATATAGGCAATAATCATTATTGCAATAAACCATCTTGCATAATAAAGTTCAGCATGATAGTAAGCCACAACAGCCAATGTTCCAATTAAAGTAGCAACTCCAATTCCGCCTCTAAACTGCATATAAAAAGGATACTTGTGCCCAATTATTGCGATTATTCCTGAGACATAGACAAAAATTTCAGGCAAGCCAAGCAGTATTGCTCCAACAACTGTAAAAGCACCTTTTGAAATATCAATTAAGGCAGTTAAAATCCCGGGCCCCACTCCAAGAACTTTTAATGCATTCAACGTTCCTGCATTTCTTGTGCCTTTCTTCCTTATATCAACTCCTTTTAACATCTTGCCAAGGATGTAGCTTGGCGAAATCGAGCCAATCAAGTAGCTTGCCGCAATCCACAAAAGAATTTTGATTTCTATGAACATATATTCTCGAGTAAAGTTAAATTTATAACCTTTTGCACCTTTTGCAAGTAATGGAAAGTGCAGCAGACAAAGCCAGTGAAATAAAAAGGAAAATTCTCAGCCACATAGAGCGAAACGGCCCGAGCCTTCCAGTAGCTATTTCAAGGGAAGTAGGAATAAGTTCATTGTTCTCTTCTGCGTTTCTTTCCGAGTTGCTTGAAGACGAAAGTATTAAAATTAGCAAGATGAAAGTCGGCGGCTCTCCATTATACTTTTTGCCGCAGCAGCATCCAATGCTTGAGAATTTTTCAAGGTATTTGCCTGAAAAAGAGAAAGAGGCTTTGCATTTGCTGAAAGAAAGAAAAGTTCTGAAAGATATTGAGCAAGAGCCAGCCATAAGAATCGCTTTAAGAAGTTTGAAAGATTTTGCATCTCCAATAGTGATAGAACAGAATAATGCAAAAGAAGTTTACTGGAGGTATGTGATGACAAATGAAAATGAAGCTAAACATTTGATTTCTGAGAGTATTGCAGAAATACTGCAGCCCGCCAGGCACGAGATACAGATAAGCCAGCCAGTTATTCTAAAACATGACAGCCATGTCCAGGTTGTTCCGGGCATGCAAAAACTCATTCCAAAGCTGGACATTTTCAATAAAGAACCAGTAAGGACAGAAAAGCCTGTAAAAGCAGAGAAAATAAAGAAAGGCAAGTTCTCAGACGAAGTCAAGGCTTTCCTTGAAAAAAGAAACATGAGGATTCTTGAGATTGACAAGCTTGACAAGAAAGAAGTGACAGCAAAAATTAAGCTCGGAGAGAAAGAGGTTCTATTATATGCTGTCGACAAGAAGCGCGTAGATGAATCTGACTTGATTAAGGCCCATAAAAAGTCGCAGTTAATGGGCATTTCTTACTTTATTCTGACACGAGGAGAGACTACAAAGAAGCTTAAAGACGCAATAGATGCATACAAGAACTTGGAAAGGATAGAGAAAATTGAATAAGTAAACTTTAAAAACCAATGATATAAAGGTTAGTTATGGGTCGCATTAAATCAGCATTAATCAAGAGAACAACTGAACAGCTGCTTGTGCAGTCGCCAGAGACTTACACTGACAAGTTCGAGGAAAACAAAAGAGTGCTTACAGGAGCAATGCCAAGCAAGAGAATCAGGAACATGGTGGCAGGATACATAACAAGAATCAAGAAATCACAGTCTAAGCAATTTGCTTAAGGCAGGAAAAAATGGCAGAAGAACAAAAAGACAGGTCCAACGAAAACACTGTATTTATCGGAAGCAAACCATTCATGAACTACGTGACTGGTGTAGTGATGCAGTTTACAACAAAGAACGCCCATGAAGTTGTCATAAAGGCACGGGGCAAGTTTATCAGCCGTGCAGTTGATGTGGCAGAAGTTACAGCAAGAAAGTTTCTGAAAGAGCAGAACATAAAAGTAAAAGGCATAGCGATTGGCAGTGAGGAATTCGAAAACAAGGAAGGCAAGAGAATCAATGTCAGCATCATCGAGATAACACTGACAAAACCATAGATTTGCTTTTTCTTTTTATTATTTTTATAAATCAGAAAATCTATCTTTTCTTACCAAGTTTTTTGTTGATTTGCTCAAGAAGCTGCCGCATTCTTGTCAATTCTTTCTCTTTTTTCCATCCGTGCCATACATTTATCGCGCTGAAAATGATATAAGCTATAATCAGCCCGCCAATTGCCTGGAAAATAGTAGTCAGTGTTCCGAGCCTGTCAAATAATGACTCTATTGTTGCTACCATACTTGAGATATGCTAAATATACTTATAAAGTTTTTTAAATCAGCATTTTTTAGTAAGATTGGCTGCATAGTTCAGTGGGAGAACGCCGGTCTCATAAGCCGGAAGTCCCAAGTTCAATTCTTGGTGCAGCCACTTTTACAACTTCCAGCTCAAATACTTCTCTTCAAAACTTGGCTCTTGTTTTCTGAAGAATATTCCTACTGCTACTTTGCCAGCAGGGGCATAATTCCATTTTCTGGCTTCAAAAACCGCCTGCTCAAACGGCATCTCATTTATCTTGTAACAAGCAGTTTTCAAGAAGCTCGTGGTGTTATGATATATCAAGCAAGGCTGCAAAATCTCGACAAATGAAAATCCCTTGTGCAAGATGGCTTGTTTCATTACCCTTGACATTTCTTCGCAATCAAGTGCAGAAACTCTCGCAACAAAACTCGCTCCAGCCTCCAAAGCCAGAACAATCGGATTCAATGGTTTTTCTTTCAAGCCAAAAGGATGTGTCTTCTCAACAAATCCTTTTTCTGTTGCAGAAGTGGCTTGTCCTGCTGTCAGTGAAAAAACCTGGTTGTTATGAACTATAAGAGTCATGCTTGCATTATCCCTGCACGAATGTATAAAATGATTAAGCCCTTCATCGTAGCTTCCTCCATCACCGCTAAAGCACACAACCTTAAGTTTTGGATTTCCAACCTTGATTCCAAATGCAGTTGGCAAAATCCTTCCATGCAAGGTGTTAAATCCTGAAAGGTCAATATAATCATATATTTTGCCATTGCATCCTATGTCAGTCACAATCACAAACTCCTCTTTTTTCGCGCCTTCATTTATCAGCTCGCATACAGTCTTCTTGAAAGCAGAAAGTATTGAAAAGTTAGGGCATCCAGGACACCACGTGTTCTTGTTTGCTGTGTCTAGGTTCACTTCTTCGATTTTTCCAGTTTTTTTTGTCATTTTTATCCTTCTGATATTTTTTTAATTAATTGGTCTGCATCTCTGCTAGAAAGTCCGTTTGCAGTATTTGCATGCTTGCGTCTTAATTTTTCATACTCTCCTCTTAATTTTTCTTTCAACTCTTGTGAATACATTGCAGAAGTATCTCCTGTCTCTCCTCTGAGCTGATGAGCATATCCACAAGTGCATATTCCATCTTCTGGACTGCCATTTGCCAAGGCAGAATATATTGTGCAGTCCCCATCATGTCGCACTTTCATTTCACACCCCTTTCTTTTAATTCATGAATAATCTCGCTGGAAGTGAAAGGCCTGCCATCAAACTTCAAAATCTTATTCTTATCGCTGACAAAATATCCTGTATTCTGGCTAATCAGCTTTGAGAGCTGGCTCGTTGTATTCTGTTCAATAACAAAAACATTTCTCGCCTCATCAATAAACCTCTTTATATCCTTTGGAAATGGGGATAAATAAAGAATCTGCAGGAATTTGACATCAAGCCCTTCAATAGCATCCAGGATAGAGCATTTTGTAGAGCCCCAGGATATGACAAGATTCTTGCCTTTGCCAAATATCTTGTACATCTCAAATTTCCTTGCTTCTTTTTCCAGTTCTTTCTCTTTTGCAATTCTTTTTTCAGCACTCAGGACAGCATTTTTAGAATCTTCTGCATTGTTCCAGTTTCTGTCATGCTCATAGCTTGTTCTCTTGAAAATGCTTTCGCCAGGTTTTTCTTTTCTGGCAGGAATATCAAGTTTTTTAATATTCAAATTGTCGCATGAAAAGTCAGATTCAGCAAGATGCTTGTCTGCCAGTATTATGCTGACAGCTCCGAACTTCTCAGCAAGATAAAACGCCTCATGCGTCTTTTCAACAGTTTCTTTTGCAGTTCCAGGCGCAATCACAACTCTGGAAAACTCGCCATGCCCTCCATATAATGCAGCCATCAGGTCCTGCTGCCCTGTATATGTCGCCAGCCCTGTTGATGAACTGCCTCTAGAAGCAAAATAAATCACAAGCGGCAATTCCACCATGCCCTGCAAACCAATTGCTTCTGTCATCAAGTCAAATCCACCTCCAGAAGTGCCAACCATTGCTCTATTTCCAGCAAAACTCGCACCAATAGCAGCATTCGCGCAGGCAATCTCATCCTCTGGCGTAAAAGCAAAGAATTTCTTGTCCTGTTCCCGCGCAAGAGAATTCAAAACGCCTGTTGAAGGAGTCATTGGATACGCAAAGTAAACATCAACTCCAGACATTACAGCACCTTTTGCAACTCCTTCAGAGCCGCTTAATACAATCTTGCTTGTCTGTTCATGCTCCAGCTTGATATGCAATTTAAAATCCTTAGAATAAAATTCTTTCAGCTCGCGGACATCGTGCTCAAGAAGTGACTTGCCCTTGAATCTTTCCCTGACAATTTCAACTAAATTGTCAAGATTCAGTCCAAGTATCTTGAACAAGCAGGCTGCAAAAGCCATATTGACTGTCTTGTCACTTTTTGCATTCAGGAAAACAAAATTCTTTTTTTTAACAAAGAAGTTTACAATAAACAACGCTTTCTTGCTAAAATCATTTTTATGCACATCCATAGTTTCCTGGTCAAGGGCAAGCACAGCATCATACTCCTTGTCAAAACTCCCTGTCTTTTTATCAGAAATGCATATGACGTTGAAATTATGCCCGCCTGTTATAAGGCTTTGATAATCCCGGTAATTAAAAACATAGAAGCCTTCTTTTCCGAAAGCTCTTGCAAGTATGTTTGCCAGTTCATTGACTCCTTGCCCTGCTCTTCCTGCAATCAAAATATTAAATCTCATAATCCCAAGTCCTTGCCGTCTTTTGCTTTTCTCGGCAATAAATGTACATGAGCATGCATCACAATCTGGCCGGCAGCAGGCAAGTTGTTAACAATTAAATTAAACCCTTCTGCACCTTCCTTCGCCTTAAGTTCAAACACTTTTTTAATAATATCAAGCAGCTCGCAGCCTAAACTTGCAGGCATGTCCATCAAGCTTGTAAAATGCTTTTTAGGAAGAATAAGCGTATGCCCCTTTACCTTAGGATGAACATCAGGAACAGCAATAAAGTTCTGGCTTTCAAATACTATTTCAGCAGGAATCTCTTTTCTAGCAATCTTGCAAAATATACACTCTTTTCCTGCCATTACCAAGGATAAGTTTAAAACTTTATAAATATAACCAAAATAAGGGCCCATAGTCCAGTGGTAGAACGCGTCCATGGCATGGATGAGGCTCGGGTTCAATTCCCGATGGGTCCATGTTTGTTCACCGCAGCGAGAAACCGCACAGCGCAAGCGAGCAGGTTCGCAGCAAGAGAATGTCAAACATAGTAGTTCTCAGCAAGACAGAATTAGTTGATTATTTACTTTACCTTTTTACCAGCCTTATCCAGGCTTATTTCCTCAGAAACCAGTTTCCAGAGCATACAGTCCAAATCATCAATCTTCACTCTAACCTGCTTTCCAGTATCTCTTTCGCGTATTGTAACATCCTTTTTCTTCAAAGAATCAAAATCAATTGTTATGCAAAATGGAATTCCAATCTCATCTGCTCTTGCATACCTTCTTCCTATGCTGCCGCCAGAATCATAAAAAACATCAATCCAACCACTTTTCAGCAATGTATCAACATCTTTAGCAATTTCAGGGATTTTCTCCTTGTTCACAAGTGGAAATACAGCGCAATGGTACGGCGCAATGCACGGATTTAGTGCAAGATACAGGCCTTCTTTCCCTTCTTTCAAGGAACTTTCAAGTAAAGCATACAATGTCCTGTCAACTCCTGCTGAAATTTCCCAGATATGAGGAATGAATCTTTTTCCAGTCTCATCAATGTATTCAAGGTTTGTTCCAGAATGTTTCATATGTCCTTTCAAGTCATAATCAGTCCGATAGTTATTCGCAATAAGTTCCAGCCATCCAAGACTTGTTTCAACCTCAAAGTCAAATGTCGCAAGCGAATAGAAAGCCCTTTCATCCTTGTCAACTTCCCTGAATCTCAGCCTATCAAGAGGAATGCCCATCTCGTGCCAGACTTGCTGCGTGCGAGCAAGATAATATGCAATCAATTTTCCAGGAACAATTTTCTTCTTAACAAGCTCGTCACAAGAAAATTCCTCAATCTTTTCCTTTCCAAGCCTCAGTATCCTTATTTTATAATTCTTAACTTTGTTAAAGCCATCAACCTCATCAATTTTTGAAGCATCAAAAAATATTTCGCATTCCATTTGCGAGAACTCAACAGCTCTTGTTATGCTCTGCCTTGGTGAAATTTCATTCCTGAATGCTCCGCCTGCCTGGCAAATTCCCTGCGGCAGCTTCATTCTCATGGTTTTCACCATTCTTGCAAAATTTAGGAATATGCTCTGGCATGATTCTGGCCTCAGGAATGTTTTGAATTCTCCATCTCTGCCAACTAAAGTTTCAACCATCATATTGAATCTTGAAACTTTTCCTAATTCTCCGCCGCATCTTGGACATTTTACTTTGTGCTCTTTAATCATGCTGTCAAGTTTCTCATTAGGCATTGACTCAGAAACATTTTTCCTGATTTTTTCAGATATCAGCCTGTCAGCCCGTTCAACTTTCTTGCATTTCAAGCACGAAACAATAGGATCAGTAAATGACTTCAAGTGCCCGCTTCCTTCAAACACACTCGCAGGCAAAATCTGCGAGCCATGTATCTCGAGCATGTTTTCTTTCTGCACAAGCTCGTGCCTCCAAAAATCAACAATCTTTCTTCTTATTGATTGCCCGACAGGCCCAAAATCCCAGAAACCAGAAGGCGAGTTAGGATAAATCTCAGCAGCAGGATAAAATAGGCTTTTCCTGGAAGCCAGTTCCATCAGCTTGTCATAATTACTCGCTTGTTTTGCCTCTTTTTTCCCCTTCTCTTTTGCCATTTTCATTACAAGCTAAAACTCTATTTAAATTTATTCACCGATGAAATCTATGATTTCAGGCATTTCTTGTGCAGCATTAAAATGTTCTTCATTATGCTTGACAATTACCTTAGCACCAAGTTTTTCCTTGAATATTTTTGAGTCTGACAAAGGAACATAAGGGTCATTGTCAGAAAATAAAGCCAGGAATTTATTGCAATGCATTTTAATCTTTTCAAAATTCATTGGCGTTTCCAGCCATGGTTTTGCTATATCAATCTCGTTCTTTTCAAGTCCTTTTAAATTAAACCATCCTGCCACAAAAGCACATCCTCCAATTTTAACATTTTTAGGCAGTTTTTCCAAGAATCTCAAGATTGTCTGGCAACCAATACTATGCCCGACAAAATAAGTTTCTTTGTCTATGCTTTTAACATTTCTTTCAAGAAATCCAACCCAATTTTCTATTTTTGGTTTATTGGTATCAGGCATATCAAAACCAGTAACTCTTGCTTTACCTTTCAACTCGTTTTTCAGCCAGTCAAACCATCCTCCTTCGCCAGTTCCGCCCCATCCGTGTATAAGAAAAACTTTCTTCATGTTAAAAAGCGCGGGGGGAGAGTCGAACTCCCACAAATCCGCTCTGCAGGCGGACGCAGTGCCGTTGTGCCACCCGCGCTTAATTATCTCAAGAAAACACAATTTTTAAATATTAGTTAATAGCTTTTTAACCCTGTCTTCAATCTCATCAACAATCTCGCTTATTCTTCAATAATCAGAAACAGTGCAATCAGGAATGTTTTCTCTTTAACATCCCATCTTCCCATCTCCTTATCTTTACAAACTTGTGATGGAACTCTCTTTCCCCTTTTCTCATTTTCAATATCTTTATTATAACAAACACTAAAAACACAATAGACAGCACTATCATTAGTGTAGTCCATGGTCTCTGTTTAGCTTTTTCAATTACTTCTGGAATATACTCGATAATTGGTTTCTTTTCCTCACTTGGGACACATTCGTAAATCATATGACTTACCTTCTTTGTCACATACCCGATTTTCCTAAACTCAAAAGTGTAATTGCCAGCCACAGATGGCTTGAATCTTGCAATACCATCTTTATTAGTTAGTAATGCCGAGGCATTTGAGTCATATATAAGTATCTGCACATTCGAGAGATAAACGCTGGCATTTCCCTGTTTCGTCACTCTTATATCAACATAACTTCCAGTGCAATTCCCCTTTATTGAAACATCAAACCTTTCAGCAGCACCCCCTCCAGCTCCGCCGCTAGGTGTTTCAGGACTTGGTGGAGTCGGAGGAACACTCTCCTGTTTCACAGCATATCCACTGAAACTAGTTGTTGTTAAGGTAAATGTCTTGGCTGTCTTGTCTTGTGTTCCAGTCACAGATGTCCATGTTCCTGCGCAAGTTCTAGTAACAAAATTCCAATCCGAGCACTTGTACAATCCAAGATAATTCTCATTTGTAAATCCTGTCCCAGCATAGCTCAATACAATCGTTGCATTCGTGAAATTATAAGTGTTGTTTATGCCATAAGTCACCAAGTAACCTGTCAAGTCAGTAGTCCTGTCAAGTCCAAGCGTGCCATTATTATCCAAAGACAAGTTCACCTCATTAAGCCTTACGCTAATATTTCCGTCTAATGCCTGGTAGTGCAAGTCATAAAGTAGTGTTGTATGTGCATCAACATAACTGCCTGTAAAGTTGTGTTCGTGCACTTCTTTGTTAGTCCCTGTGAAATATATTGTCAGATTTACTGGAATTCCTATTGAATTGTTGTTTATTATGTTAAACTGCACATTTACTCTTGCAACTCCTGCAATGAAATAATCAGCAGAGGTTCCAATATTTCCTCCAGTATCATTTGCCCAGAATGTTATATTATGCCTTCCTGCTACCTGTATAGTATAATTCGCCATTGGCAATGTCCTTGTTATTACAGTAGTATTCGGAAGTGTGATATTCACAAATATTCCGCTTACACCGAGGTTGTCAGCAGCTGTAGCATTCAATGTCACATTATAGCCCACAGCAGGGTCATAAGGCGAAATTAGTGTTGAAGTTATATTTGGCGATATAGTATCCTTGCTGAAAGTTATTTGCGAGTAATTTGTATTTCCACTCGTGTCATTTGCCCATACAGTCCATGTATTGCTTCCTTCTGTAGATGTCAAGCCAGTAACATTTTGTCCGCATGTTATTGTTGTGTTTGCCTGCCCATTGTTTGTTGAATACCAACATGTGTCTGTATAGATTTCAATAAGTGTGTAGTTTAATTGGCTGATATCTGTATTGTATGTTGTATTTCCAGGGTAAGTAATCGAGATTAATGGTTTTGCTGTATCTTTAGAGAATGATACTTGCTCTGTATTGTTTGCATTTCCTGAAGTGTCATTGCACCAGAATCTTGAGGTATAACTTCCGTCTGCAATGCTTGAATTTGTATAATTCGCGCCTGTCTTTGAGGCATTTACTGACATTGTGTAGTTTGTCAGCCAGTTATTCAACGTGAATTTGCATGCACTCAGGTTCTCATTGCTTGCAATACTGAAATTAATGCTTGAAATATTATAGGTTTGACTTGCTGGAGACAAGATTATTATTTGCGGTGCTGCCACATCATTGACATTAAACCAGCTTGTTCCAGTATTGTTCACATTTCCTGAAGTGTCGTTTGCAATTATTGTTATGTTATATCTTCCTGTTTGTGTTATATTGGTAAAAATTATGTTATCAAATATCTGTGTATCGTCTATTTCTGTCAGGGTGTAATTAACACCTGTTCCATTAGGATATTTTACTCTTGCAATAACTGCCTGCACCGAGTCATAATACCAGTCAGTTACATTTGCAGTTATATTGACATTCTGTGACTGATTGTAATTAGTGCCAGCAACTGGCTGGATATTTGTCACAGAAGGTGCTGTTATATCCCTGATTGTGAAGTTTGTGGTTGTAGTATTTGAATTTCCAAAAGTATCTGTGGCATTTATTATAATAACATACACTCCAGGATAAATTGTATTTGCAAATGTATTGTTATAATACCAGTTGGTTCTGTTGTAGATTAGAGAAACAATTTGCGAGGCTGCATCCCAGGTAATGTTGGCAGTTACAGTCGAGTTCTCAGAAGGATTTGCTGCAAGTATAACATTATTTGTCTGGTTGTATTGTGAGCTAGGCTGCGGCCTTGTATTTGAAGTATTGAATGTTGGCGGAGTTAAATCTGTAATTGATGTATTTATTCTGAATATAACACTTGTGGTATTAACATTTCCAGCAGAGTCATTTGCATAAGCATAAATCGTGTGCGTTGCTTGGTCTGTGAAGTTCTGGTATACTGCAGAGTTATATGTCTGGTTTAATGTTTCATTAAACCACCATACTGCTTGGCTACTTGAATTTGTAATGTTAATCAAAACTTGGGTTGTATTGTAGAGCGTTCCGTTTGTTGGCGAGATAAATGCAATATATGGAGGTGTAGTATCTATGCTAAATACCACTGATGTTGAATTTAAATTTCCAGAAGTGTCATTTGCATACGCAATTATTGTATTGCTTCCTTCTGCAAATGTCCTGTAAACCTGGGTTGTGTAAGTCTCGTTTGCTGTTCCATTGTAAAACCATAACGATTGATAGTTGTCTGCAGTGAAATTTACTAATATTGTCCTATTATTATAAGTCGTATTCTGTGGTGAGTAGATTGTTATAATTGGTTTTATAGTATCCTTGCTGAATGTAACGCTGCTTGAATTCGTGTTTCCAGCAGTGTCATTGCAATATACTTTCCAGGTGTTGCTTCCTTCAATTGAAATTACATTTGTAAAATTAATTCCAGCCACAACAGAAGTTGAATTCCATATTCCAGAATTATTCGAATACCAGCAAGAACCAGGATTTGCTTCTACAATGGTGTAATTTAAAGCAGAAACATTTGTATTGTAAGTTGTATTCTGAGGATATGTAATATTAACCAAAGGAGCAGTCGTGTCTATTGTTGCATTTCTTGTCTCGGTCGAGTTTGAATTTCCAGCAGCATCTCTTGCAGTTGAATTAAAATAATATAAGCCATTAGCAAGACTTGTGAAGTTTATGAAGTTTGGCGAACTCGTAGTAACCGTTGTATTAACCAGTCCTCTTGTTGAATTGTATAAGTTGACTGTTATATTTGCAAGATTTGTGTCATTCGCAGTCACATTCACAAGAATATTGTTCCTTGTTGTAAGTGTTGTTCCCGAAGTTTCTGTTGGCGAACTGAAATTTATTGAAGGCTTTATTGAATCTATCGAGAATGCAACGCTTGTTGAATTGAAATTTCCAGCAGAATCATTTGCATAAGCAATTAATGTGCTCGAGCCATCATTGAAAAGAACATTTACAGGTATAGTATAAGTCTGATTTCCAGTTCCATTAAAGAACCAGACATAGTTTCCATTACTTGAGATATTTACAAGCTGTGTCCTGTTGTTGTAAGTTGTATTTACAGGCGAGACAATTACAATTGTAGGAGCAATTGTATCCTTGCTGAATGTCGTGCTGCTTGAATTTCTATTTCCTGCGGTATTATTCGCCCAGACACTCCATGTATTGCTTCCTTCTGCAGATGTCAGGCCTGTTACATTTGTTCCGCACGTTATTGTTACATTTGTCTGTCCATTGTTTGTTGAATACCAGCATGTCTGCAAGTTAGCATCTGAAACTGTATAGTTAAGGGCAGAAACATTTGTATTATAAGTGGTGTTTTGAGGATAGATAATTGATAACAAAGGCGTAGTTACATTAATAGTCACAGTATAATTCGCGCTTGCAAAACTGCATTGAGAGGCGTTATCGCAAGCAAGGCAGTTCCATAAAATTGCACCATTATTTAGGTTTGTCCTTGAAAAGTTTGTCTGGTTAAATGTTCCATTCACACTTGCAGTTCCATTTGCAATAAAACTTCCTGAATAATTCCAGTAAAAAGTTATATTTGCAAGATTAATATCATCTGTCGCATTGCATGTGAAATTAACAGTATTGCTTGTTGTGATATTTCCATTTGGTGGAGAGACCAATGTTGAGGTTGGAGGATTATCAGCGGGAGCAATAGTTTGATTAATAATAGCTCCTACACTTCCATTGACTCCGTCTGCCGCAGACCCGGCTGCATAACCCTTGAGCCCATTTGAACCTCCCAATGCTCGAACAGTTCCTGAAACAGAATAAACTGTTGAGTAAGAAACATTTATGAAGCCACCTCCACCTCCACCTCCACCTCCGCCAGGGTATAAATTACCACCAGCCCCACCATCTCCTCCATTCCCGCCATTTACCTGAACAGTTCCTGAAATAGTAACGTTTGAGGCTTTCAAAGATATTTGTCCTCCGCCACCGCCTCCTGCACCACCACAACCAATGCTTCCAGCAGTCCCTCCATTTGCGCCATTTGTGGCATTTGCTTGTAAAGTACCAACAATATAAATTAATGTTGAACAATTGAAGGTTACAGTTCCTCCTCCTGCTCCGCCTGTTCCACCCGAACAAATAGCCGCATATCCTGCACCTGCACCGCCACCGCCTCCAAAATATCCACCTCGTCCTCCAACATAAGTAGTTAGATAAGTGCCTCCACCTCCACCTCCACCAGAGGTATTGCCTCCTAATCCTTTGCCTCCTGCTGTATAACCATCTCCACCATTACCTCCATTTCCACCAGAATTAATACTATCATTTTTACCAGGAGGACCAGTTGTTTGCGCTCCAACACCGCCTGATGCACTTGTTGCAATGCTGACAGTTACTCCTGAGTTTATAGTAAGGGAATTGAATGTGTAGGTTGTTGCATTGTCTATTGTTTGAGATGCATTTACAACACAATCACAGGTAGAATAACTACAGGCAGAACCTACACATGGAGAAGCCGCTGTAGGGCAGGTTCCTGATGAGCCAGAGCCACACTGCAAATTACCTGGCTCATCATGTATGTAATCGAATTCAAGGTAAGCGCTTGAATCATTTTCAGCATTAACTACTTTTATATCAAACACATCATTGTAGCCATACATCCCCCCAAGTTCAACATTGTACTGTCCTGTCTCGGTTATTATCGGCGTCGAACCAAGAATTACAGAACCATTCTGTTCATAAATTTCTATATGTGTATTCAGGCTCTGATTATTCCTGACATAGAGATTTATCACATTGCCATTGGTCATATTTGATTCAAATGTGGCTCTTACATACTCGCCATGATAAATCGGCTCGCTCCAAGTCCCATCTAATTCCTTAACCTCATCATAAATATCATTTATAAAATTCTTATTCTCATCAAGATGCTCTGCAGCAGTTATGTTGATTTCGGCAAATCCCGGATCATCTGCAGTCAGCGTAAAACTATATTCTTGTCCTGGAGTGATATCCATTATCTTTTCCCACGAGCCATAACAAGATTGTTCAGTAAAGTTCCAACTCTTGCATTTCCATAGTTCATCTCCTTTTGCAGTCACTGTAACTGTTGCTTCTGTGAAATTCAATGCAGTCGGGTCGATTGCATAAAGTTCTGCATAACCCCGGTTATCAACAGGGTCGTCAAGCTTGATAAATTCAGTTATATTGCCATCTATAATGGCGCTCTTGATATAAATTTCTTTTACTGGAAAATCAACAGGCGTGATTTTAATGTCATATGCTCCTTTGTCAATTATCGATTCTTTGCCAGAATTAATTGACATTGTAGTCTTGCTGGATGGATTTATGATTTCTATACCAGCTTCGATTGGCTTTCCGTTTGCATCTATAATTTTAGGATTTATTGAAACATTCTCCTTTTTTTGAATAGGCAGGGGCTCTGGTAATGGTTCTGGCTCTGGCTCTATTTCTATTGGAGCAGTATCACCCTGCAGATTTACATTGTTAATAATCTGTGTTTCATTAGCAATTGTTTCATTTATACTGTCATTGGTAATATCGGGCAGCACAACTGTCTCATTCTCAAAGCCATAAGTTCCAGCTGAATCTGTCTGCGCAGTTCCAATTGCAGGAACCTTAAGCAAGATTACTGCAAATAGCGAGAACATTATAAGTGCAACTATCCACAGATTCTTCGACAAGTTACTTATGATAACTGCCTTCTTGCTTTCTATGTCAAACATATTCCATTTCATTTTTTTCCGTTCCAGTAGTTTAGTTTTGCTTTTCCTATTGGTCTGACCCTTATCATATTGGCGCCTTTCAATTCTGCGAGAGCAACAGCAGTTGTATTTCTTGAAATATGAAGTGTCTTTGAGATTTCTATTACTGTCAATCCATTAGTGTTCTTTCTGAGAAGTTCCTCAACAGCCTCTTTTTTACCTATAGTCATTGTGCGTTAATGCTCAACCTTAATGTTTACTTTATCGCTCATCTATAAAGTTTAGCCATATAGCTTAACCATAAAGCTTAACCGTATAGTACATCGTTAACAATAATCATTATGGCACAATTATTTATAAACCTTGTGCCTAAAAGCTGCAAAAGATTTATATATTACATTTGTCATACAATTGTATGACGATGTCTATTGCACAGGCTCGGGTGCCGAAAGGGCTTTTGAAAGAAGCAAATAAGCTAGTCGAGATGGGAATTTACTCGAGTATATCCGAGGTTATAAGAGATTCTATCAGAAGGCTCGTGTTAGAAAAAATGACGGGAATAATTCCTTTCAAGGAGAATTCTGTAAAAGAAGTCAGAGAATTAAGAAGGCAATTATCAAAAGGAATAAGAAGCTTTAAAGATTTAGAAGAAATTAATAAATCAAGCAATTAAATTTTCTGGCCTGTCAGCATTAATGTAACTTTTAGCTATCTCGATCATTTGATTATCTCTTGTAACCAAGATGCAATTTAATCTTTTAGATATTGCAATATGAAGACAGTCATAAAAACTTATAACTGAACTAGTTTCAAGTTCAATTTCTCTTGCCAGATTATAGTCCGCAGGTATTGTTTTAATTAAGCGAATATAATCGCTGCTTTCTAAAAACTTTTTAGCCAGCACAAATTTATCTTTTAAGATAAAACTTAATTCTTTTAATATTATCGTTGACACAATAATCTTTGAATTTGAATCTTTAGAAACCTTCTCGATAAAATCTTTTGCAATCTTCCAATATGGAATATTATTTATTTGATTTTTCTCTTTTTTAAAGAGATTGAGCCAAACAGAAGAGTCTACATAATACAAAATCATCATATTCTACGGCATGTTATATTAATAAATTTTCTCTTGCTACGAAAAGCAAAGACGCTCCTGATAGGCCTGAGAAAATCAATGATTCTCTGGTAACCATCGTTCTTGTCTGGTAAGAAAAAAGCAAGATTTTAAAGTTAAATTCTTACTTGGTAAGAAAATAATCTTGTTTCACCTGCTTTTTCTTGTCTGGTAAGAAAGGTTTATAAATCTTGCATTTCTTTTGCAATTATGAATGAAGAAAATACAAAGGAAAAAATACTTGAGAAGACAGCAAAAGAGTATTTTGATGCAGGAGAAGACGAGTTTAAGAAAGAGAGGTATAATTCTGCAGTTGTTTTGTTCTTTAAGTCACTTGTCGCTTTAATTGACTTATATATCCTGCAAAAGACAGGCAACACTCCTTCTTCTCATACAGAAAGATTTAGAATCTGTCAGGATAATTTTTCTGATGCTTACAATTTGCTGGATAAGGATTTCCCTTTTTACCAAGACAGTTATGTTCATTTAATGACAAAAGAACTGGCGGAGGTGATAAAAGATGATGCAAAAGTTATGGCAAGAAAAACTAAAACTAACTTATAGCAAGGACGTTTTTGACATAGTGCAGTTCGGCTCTTCTGTAGCCGAAGGCAAAAAGCCTAATGACATAGACATCTCAGTGATATTTTATAAAATACTCTTGAAAGAACAATTAGAGCAATCGCAAAAAATAAAGCTGCAATTACAAAAATTTTCAGGTATCCCTTTGCATATAAAGTCCTTTGATTTATACTCGTTTTTCGACGAATCTAATTTTGCAAGAGAAAATATCCTGTTTTATGGAAAAAGCTTGTTGTCTGGAGATTATTTTTCTAAAAAGTTTGGATTTTCGCCCAAACTTCAGATTTTTTATTCGCTAAAGAAACTAAAGAAAAAAGATAAAATACGATTTAATTACATGCTAAGTGGAAAGGGCGGGAAATACGGGCTGCTTAAACAATATCAAGGAAAATTAATATCTCCTGGATTAATTGAAATCAATCCAGAGTATGAAATGATATTTATTGAGGCAATTAAAAATATAACCCCTGAATTTAAAGTCAAGAAAATTCTGTATTAATCTTTGATTCAGCATGTTGCGGAAAGCAAAGACGCTCCTGATAGGTACTCATAGAACAAGTTCTCTGGTAACCCTTGCTCTTGCGAGCTTCAGGTATTTGAACCCACTCTTCGGTTCAAATCAGAACGCTCCTGATAGGATTTGAACCTACGACCCCTGACTTTCTTCATACTTTTAGAAGGCCAGTGCTCTATCCAGGCTGAGCTACAGGAGCTTAAGCATAGAAAGATAAAGAGTATATTTAAAATTAACCAGAGAGGACAAATAATAAAAACCCTCTTTGCTTCTGGTAAATATGGAAAAGATAAATATTGTTTTCTTGGGCACTGGACAGGCAGTTCCGACAGAAAAGCGCAATCATTCCTCTATCTTGCTTCAGTACGAGGACGAGAACATTCTTGTAGACTGCGGCGAAGGCACGCAGCGCCAGTTCAGAAAAGCAAAGCTTAATCCGTGCAAACTTACGCGAATCCTCATCACCCACTGGCACGGCGACCATATTCTCGGGCTTCCAGGATTGCTGCAGACTCTTGCCCTGAATGGATACAATAGAACCCTGCATGTTTATATGCCTCGAGGCACAATACACTATTTCCATAATATAATGAGAATGTTTGTTTACAAAGATACTATAAAACTCGAGATTCATGAAATTGATGAAGGCAAAGTTTTTGATAAAGGCAAGTTCTACATTCAAGCAGCTAAAATGAAGCACGACACGCCATGCCTGGCTTACTCGTTCATAGAAAAAGACAAGACAAGAATTGACAAGGCAAAGATGAAAAAGCTCAAGATAAAACCTGGACCAGAGCTTAAAAACATCAAGAATGGCGAAAGCATAAAAATCAACGGCAAGACAATAAAAGCGAAAGACATCACGTATTTTGAGAAAGGCAGGAAAATAACATTCATTATGGATACTGTCATTAATGATGGCGCGGCAGAGCTTGCAAAAAATTCTGACTTGCTTGTCTGCGAATCAACTTATTCTGAACAGGAAAAAGATTTGGCTGCAGAATACAAGCATCTAACTGCAAGGCAGGCAGCAGAAATCGCGAAAAAGTCAAAATCCCAGAGATTAATTTTGACACACATCAGCCAGCGTTATGACTACAAGGAAAAAATTCTTTTGCAAGAGGCAAGAAAAGTTTTCAAAAATGTGTTAGTTGCAGAAGACTTGATGAGATTTGAGTTGTAAAAAAATCGCTCGGCTGTCACACAAACCATCCCCCCAGCGTCAAAAGTCGTTTCAATATTAATTCTTAATAGTATTCTTTCTTAGCTCGCGCTGCCTCAAAAAAGAATCTTGCCAGCGAAACAAAAAGGCAAAACGCTTTACTTTGCAGGAGAAATGTAAATTATCGTGTCGCCTCTAAGGAAAGTCAATCCAATGCTTCTCTTGACTTCATTGTCTTCTATCTCTTTTGCATTATCCAGTACCACATTCACGTGGATGTCAAATGCAAGTAATGTGCCTGTAAGCTGTCTGTCGCTTTTCAATTGCACCAAAATTTCTTTTCCTTTGCTTGCATTAAGCAAATCCAGAGGTCTTTCGATTCCATTAACCATGTCTTTCTCTCGGAACTTTACTTTTTAAAGTTTTTCTTTATGTATGGGCTTGGTATCTGAGGAAATTCCATTTGCCAAAGCTGGAAAACTTGTGAAATAGTCTTAACTCTTTGTATTCATCTTGTTTGATGCAGCCATTCTTTCCTTTACAATACTATGTATTTTTAACCTAAGCCTTATTTTTTCTATAAAATACCTGGATTTCATTCCTAAAAAGATTATTGCTGCTAATGTGATTACAATCGCTGCGAACAAGTAATATTTTCTTAAATCAGCTTCATTTGCCTTTTTTATTACTTCAAATGAATGTTTTGCAGCAGCTTCTTTGCCATCTGCATAAATCATCCTTGCATGCAGTACATACTCGCCCGGAGGAGAATTTGGAGGAATCGCAAAAGTCCTTACAAAATTTGCCTGGGTTTCTACTGCAACTGTCTCTTTCTTTTCCAGAATTGTGTTATGATTAAAATCCATTACCTCATAGTCAAGGAAAACATCAATTCTGCCTGCGCTTCCTAAATTAACAAGCTTTATGCTTGCAAGCAGTTCTGTTCCAGCCTCTATTTTCTTGTAGTTTTCAGGGATTGCTATTGATATGTCAAATAGCGAGTCTTTAAAAGATGCGAGGGTCTCTGCTGTCATTAACGGGCTAGATATAAGTATAACTATTAAGAATAATCCTGCTATGCACACCACCTCTTTTTCCATTCTCATTCTTTCCTTACTTTGTCAAAAAAATTGAATATTTTGTTCAAAAGCTCCTCGCCTTTTGTTTTTGGGCTGAATGCCACAACTTCAACATTATTTTGCGAGGCATATTCTATTGTTTGCTTGATAAACGCCGCAACCTTGTTCTCATCATTGTAAATCAAAAAGGTTGACAAGGCATCAATTACAAGAAACTTCTTGCCCTTAACTTCGTTTATGAATGATTTGATGGCGTATGCCAACTTATCAAGTTGTGAGGGCTGGACAATTATTACATCGTCTCTTTCTTTTTCAGATGTGATGCAGTCTATAAAGAAAATATTTCTTGTGTTAATCTTTTCTTTTTTCAACAACGCCTCAACGCTTTTATGATTCTTGTTGAGAGATACATAGATTCCAATTGTATTTCCAAATGACTTTACAATCTCGTTAATCTTTTTCTGCAGACTTTCAACAGATGTTATTATTAATAATGATGTCATTCTATGTTCGTCAAGAGATTTACTTTTCAATTTCCATATTTAAATGTTCCTATTTCAGGATTTCTTTTACTTTACTGATTAAATCAGCTTTTTCAAACGGTTTTGTTATATATCCTGAAATTCCTACTTTTTTCAATTCAGCCATTCTTTCTTTTGACACTGGAATTGCGCTCAAAAAAGCAAACTTTGACTTGATTTTCCCGTGCAGTTTTGTAAAGACATCCCATCCAGACATGTCAGGCAGCATGATATCCAGTAATATCAGGTCAAAACCTTTGAAGGCTTTTGCAAGCCCGTCCTTGCCGCACAATGCTATCTCTGTCTGAAATCCTGCATTATTCAATATTATCTGAACTGCTTCTGCTGTATCCTGATTATCCTCTACATAAAGGATTTTTTTCATTTTTACCTCCATTTTGTTTAGTTTTGTTTGATTGGCAGAGTAAATGAAAATGTAGAACCCTTGCCAAGTATGCTTTCTACATTCATCTTGCCATTATGCATCTCAATAATCTGTTTGGATATTGACAGCCCAAGCCCTGTGCCGCCGAGCTTCCTGCTTTCTTCTGGATTAATCTGGTAGAATTTTTTAAATAAATCTTTAATTTTATCCTCTGGAATGCCTATGCCTGTGTCTTTGATACTGACAAGCACGCTTTTTCCTTGCCTGTCTGCTGTTAATGTAATAGAACCCTTTTCAGTGAATTTTATTGCATTATTTATAAGATTAGTGAGAACTTCTTTAATTCTAAGGCTGTCTGCTTTAATTATCGGCACACTATTAACTTTTGACACTACCTTCAGCCCTTTCTGCTCTGCCAAGATATTCATGTCATTTATAACATTTTCAATAATATCTTTTAGATTTATCTTTTCTATAACCAGCTCAAATCTTCCTGTCTCTACCCTTGAAATTTCAAGAATGTTTTCAATCAGCATCCTGAGATTATTGCTGTTTCTTTTTATCGCAACAATGCTTTTTAATTCCTGCTCATTCAGGTTAGCCTTCATGTCGCCTATAACATCAAGATGTGCAAAAATTGCTGTAATCGGCGTTTTTAACTCATGAGAAACCATGTTCAGGAAGTTTGTCTTTGCAATATCCATCTCCTTCATCCTTTCAATTTCTTTTTTTATGATTTCTTGCGCCCTCTTCTCTTCTGTTATGTCATGAGCAACGCTAAGCAGAAAAGACTTGCCCTTAAGAGAAATTATATCAACAGATATTTTTGCAGGAAATATCTCGCCTGATTTTTTGCGAAGATGCACTTCCATTTCCTTAATAGAACCTTGCTTTTTTATGGCTCGAACCATCAACTCTCTCTCCTCTGGATTCGGCCATAAACGCAATTCCTTTACCGTATGCCCCAATAACTCCTCGCGCTTATACCCCAATACATTTTTTATGGTCTCATTTGCGTCTACAAAAAAACCATCTGAAATTCTCGTTAGAGCAATCATGTCTGGAGATGCCATGAATATTTTGGAAAATTTATTTTCAGATTCCTTTAATTCATCCTCTGCTTTCTTGCGCTCTGTGATATCCCTGAAAACCCCCATTCCATAATTCTTCCCATTAAGTTGTATCATTGCAGAATTAATCGAGACAGGAGTTCGTTTCCCACTTTTTGTCAGAACTTCTGTTTCAAGTGAATCTATCTTTCTTTCCATCTGTTTCTTGAATCCTTCCATTGTTTCCTTAATCTTGTCTTTAGGATGAAGATTGTCTGCTCTCATTGAGAGGATTTTTGTTCTTGAATATTCCATGAGCTTTTCTGCTTTCTTGTTGCAATCAACTAATCTTCTTGTTCTTACATCTGCAATAAAAATTGCGTCATTGCTGTTTTCAAAGAAATTCCTGAATTTTTCCTCACTTTCTTTCAATATATTTTTCGCATTCTTCTCTTGGGTAACATCCCAGAAAATTCCAAGTACTCCTGCAATTTTACCTTTTTCATCTTTGACAGGCACTTTAACAGTATGGACGAGGAAATTTTTACCATTTTGTATATATTCTTCTTCAATCTCTGTCGTTTTGCCACACTTCATGACTTTTTTGTCATCTGCCCTATATTTTCCAGCCAAATTTTTTGGATAAAATTCAAAATCTGTCCTGCCTTTGATTTTTTCAGATTTTATTTTTAAGTCATTAGCGTAATTGGAGTTACAGGAGATATAAACTGAATTTTTATCCTTAAAGAATATTTTCTGAGGCAGATTCTCAAGGAGTGACTTATACTTATTTTCACTTTCTGCTAGGGCGTTGTTTAATCTTTTTGTTCTTTCAAACTTTGTGAGGCATTCTTTCAGTTTTTTATCTGCCATTTTTAGAACTATTGCTCCCATGCCAGTCTTTTCTTGAAATTTGAAATCTCATCGAATCCAAAGCCTTTTTCCTCTTGCCCTATTTCATCTATTACCTTGTTGAAAAGCTGCACTGGATTGTTTTTTATAAGGCTGTTGTGGGAGAACGTGAATAACTCGCGGTTTTCTATCAGCTTGTGAAGCTCTGAGCTTTTGTCATGGCAGTGGAAAAACGAGTCAAGCTCATTCATGTCTTTGAAGCCATAGAGAATTATATGCGTTGAGCCGCTGCTCGGCAATCTGTAAACCTGGATAATATGAGGATTTTCAAGCAGCTTCTGCTCAACTTCAAGCTCGCCTTTTTTCAGGCCATTTGCTGTAAGCCTTGCAATAGCAATTGCAAATGTCTGGATGCCAAGTTTGGCGTAATTAAGGTTCAAAGTGTAAGAATCTATCAATGTTTTTTCCAGCTTTCTTCTTATTTTGCCGACAGCCTGGCTTGAAATTTTCAATTTCAATGCAATCGCGCTGTCAGGAGTTTTTGCATTAGCCAGCAGTATTTTCAAAGTTGTTTTCTCGTTTTTTGTAAGTCTGATTGCCATGTTCCTCCCCACATGTATAGTTTAACATATAAATTAGAAAGTATACATTAGTTTATATAAATGAGGTTTTATTCTCAAACTTTTCGTTAGGTTTTGGTTTATGGTTTCAACCTTAAACTTATATTGATGAATGATTAACACGATAGAGTAATACATTAAAATGGGCTGCATTAAGAATTTTGGATTAATCTGCTTGGTACTCATATTTATCCTGTCAATCGAGACAGTTCTTGCATATTTAACAACAACAGAAGTTGATGGCTCTGAAATTTATTTTGACTCTATCCAGAAAATATACGAGATAAGCCCAAGCACCCTTGAGATAGGATATACTGCTGATTTGCATGAGAAAGAAGCGTTTAAGTTATTTGTCTCTGGAAAAAAATATTATATTGTTTTGTGGAATGTCAGCAAAGATTACATTAACATAATTGTGCCTGGCAGGAGCAATGGGACTATCGGGGTTGGAGAAACGAGGATTGTAGACCTTTTTGAGACCGAGGGATACAAAGACTCAGTAATCTTGACATTAAATTCTATTAAGGAAAAAACCGCAAATATTCTTATTAAAAAATATCATCCAGAGCTCCCATCTTCTGTAGCGTACAAGGAACTTTTTGATATTGAGGTCGGGCTTGCAAAAACTAAGATTTATGATACCAATGAACTGACAGCAAATATAAAATTCTTGAATTTTGGGGAAGGACCGTCGCATATAAACATAGAATATGCGATTGTAAACGAGAATAACACAGAGTTTTACAGGGTGGCTGATGACAAGGTAGTTTATACAGAAGATTCTGTTGTGAAAACTTTTGATTCTCTAACTCTCAACCCTGGAAAATACAAGCTGACAGCATGGATAATCTATGGGAAAAACCAGACAGCTGCCTCTGAGAAAGGTTTTGAAATCCTTGAAAAGCCATTTTATCTCAAATATAATGTCTGGCCTTTGGCAGTATTGTTGTTAGTTGTTGTTGCATTTTACATTATTACAAAAACTTATTCTTACAAAAACCAATCTTATAGGTGAACTTACCATTTGTGTAGTTTAGCTATTTTTGTTTCAAAATGAAACCTTGCCGTCGGTAAAAGTAGTAATTTTCAACATTAGACTTATTAGCATCTCGGATTTTTTATTAAAAAGGAGGTTTAACATATGAGAAAAACATTTAATGTAATTTTAGTGACTTTCTTAGTTCTTGCAGCAGGTTTAGCATGCTTTTCGTTCAATGTCACTGCAGATACTGCAGGCGGAACAGTAAGCATCCTGAATACAGCACCAACAATGGGCACTGTAACTTTGCTGAATCAGGCAGGAGCAGATGCAGCCATAACACTGAGTGCAGGCGGGACAGTAGTTGTAACAGCAAGCGCGACAGTGACTGACACAAATGGTGGAGCAGATATATCGAATGCTAGTGGAACTTTATACCATAGCACAAACGTAAGCGGAGATGCAGATGACGAAAACACCCATATAACTAACTCGTCTTGCGTGCTTGGCACTCCATCTGGAAATGATGTAGTGGTTACATGCAAGTTCACAATGAATTTCATGGCACTTGGCGGCACCTGGACAGCTAATTTAACTGCTGTAGATTCTGGAAGCGACCAAGTTTCTGGCACAGACGACAACACAGTGAATGACCTTGCAGGCTTGATTGTTGTAGAAGACACAATTGACTTTAGTTCATTGCAACTTGCAGCAAACAGCAGCGCAGGAGTTGACATGACAGTTAGAAGCCAGGGCAATGTAGTGATTGATGCGCGATACTCTGGTGATGACTATACATGTACAGTTGGAACTATTGATGTAGGAAACACAAGGTATGGCTTAACAGATGTAAGCTATGACGAATTAACAACTGACTTGACAGTAGGAGCAACAACACAGACCGCATTTGACTTGGGTATACGAGGAGTAGCAACAGCCAATGGTGCAAACTCTAATAAGAATGAGTACTGGGGAATAAAGATACCAGCCAGCGGAGTAAGCGGAACTTGTACCAATACACTGACAGTTACTGCAATAGCAAGCGCTTAAGAAAACAAATTTTTATTTTTTTATTTTTTATTTTTAAAAAAGAAAGAAAAATGGCAAACAAAGACATAATAATCACTGGAATTTTAGCAATACTCTTGATAAGCCTTGCCTATGAAGTGTCTGGAACTGCTATTGGCGCTTCTCCTGCAACACTCTCGTTCAAAATACCGCGCGGAGGCTATGAGGAAAAAACCTTTCAAGTAAGCACTAACAGCGAAATACCTTTGGAATTTGAGATATCTGTGAGTGATTCTATAAAAAATGCAATAAAAGTAGAAACCAAGGATAAAGCAACTGTTTATGGACAGCCTGCAGAAATTATCGTAAGGGCATATGCATCACGGTCAGCAAAACCCGAGTCTCTTGATGGCGCGATAACCGCGACAGTTGCGGCAAACGCTGATAGCAATGCTCCAGGCGGCAGCGGCAGCGTAGTTTCAACAGCTGTTGCTGTTAAGATTAAAATTGAGATAACTGATGAAACTACTTCCCTATTTAAGGACAAAACCTTTCTTATAACTCTTGGATTGATTGTGACTTCTATTGTTTTAGGCTCGTTATATTTCATTAGAACTAAGGGCAAATTAAAAAAATCAAGAAAATGAAAGTTTTCTCATCAATTTTATTGGGCTTGCTCTTGATTGTAGTTTTTTCTTATATAGCTTCTGCAGACAGCGCTGCAGGAACAGTGAATATAACTACCTCAGATGTTCAAATTATTAACGCTGGCGGTGGTGGAGGCACATGCAAAACAAACTGGACATGTACTGATTGGAGTGGATGCATTCTTGGCTTCCAAGTAAGGACATGCTCAAAAGCAATTGTATACTGCAATGCAGAAGAGAAACCCTCTTTAATAAGAAAATGCATCAAAAGTATAGAGAGCATAAAGAAAGTAGTATTATTTGACATTAATCTTAATCTGCCAAAGAAAGAAATTATTGCTGAAGATAGCTTAATTGCTTCAATAGCACTAATAAATCTTGGAGTTCCTGGAAAGACTAATGTCAGCCTACAATATGTGATAAAAGATAGTTCTGGGAATATTGTTTATGATGAAACAGAGGTATTACTTGTTGAGACGCAGACTGAGTTTTTGAAAGAATTTGATATTTCAAAATTTGCACTAGGTAAATATTCTATTTCAGCTGATTTGAAATACGAGGGACAGAAAGAGCCTGCGCAAGCAGAGGATAAGTTTAATATAATCGCTGAAGAAAAGAGGTTAACGCCTGCAGGCATAGCTTTTCTTGTGCTGATTGCGCTTGCAATCTTGTTTGCAGTATTCAGGGAAAGAATTATAAGATTATTTAGAAAACTGGACTGATTCATTATTAAAATAAACTAATTCCCCTTGAAAGCCAAGTAATTTCTTTATATTATTAGATTGTTATACAAAAGATATTTAAATGTCCACAAATAGCGTCATGTATGAACACAGGCAGAAAAATTACAGGTGGAAAATACCATCAAAGAAGGAAGAAAAGGCTTTACGAATTCAAAAGCCAGCCTCGTGTAGTCAAAGTAGGTCTTGTGAAAAGAAAATGCTTAAGAATAAGAGCAGGCAGTTGCAAAACCATTTTGATGTCAACAGATATTGCGAATGTTCTTGATAAAAAATCAGGAAAAATTAAGCAGGCAAAAATAAAGAATGTCATTGAAACACCAAGCAACCGTTTTCTAGCCAGGCAGAATGTTCTTGTAAAGGGCGCGATAATCGAAACCGAACTTGGCAAAGCCCGGATAACCAATCGTCCAAGCCAGGAAGGCTCTGTAAACGCAATTCTCCTCGAGAACCAATAGAAAGGTTTAAAAAGCTTTCTGCATACCTTTAAAAATCTATTTTTAACATGAAAAAGGCTGCCTGCAAAAATTGTCCTGAATGCAAGGGCACCAAGCTTATCTATGATGAACATCGTGGCGAAGTTGTTTGCGCTGACTGCGGCTTAGTAGTAGAAGAAAAGCTTGTCGATACAGGCCAGGAAATGACAGGTTCTGAAAAAAGCGAGAAGAAAGGCAGGGGCGGAGCACCATTAAGCTTGCAAAAATTTGACAAGGGGCTGACAACAAACATCGGCGAGATTTCTGATATTTACAAGCTTGAAGCAGGCGAGTCCAGAAAATTCCTCAGGCTGAAGAAATGGCAGGAGCGTGTTTCAACAAGCATTGAAAGGAATCTCAGGTTGGCAATGGCAGAGCTTCGAAGAGTTGCAGGTTTCTTGACATTGCCAAATGTTGTAAGGGATGAAGCATCAAGAATCTATAACCATATTCTGCAGAGAGGATTCGTGCGAGGACGTTCAATGGAATCTGTCATAGCAGCATGCATCTACGCAGCTTGCAGAAGCTATAACATTCCAAGAACACTTGATGAAATTGCAGCAGCAAGCGATGTTGAAAGAAAAGAAATTGGCAGGACATACAGGTTTATCATGCGCAAGACAGGAATCAAAGTAACTCCAAGCTCGCCGAATGATTATATTTCAAGATTCGCCTCAATTCTTCATTTGAGCCCAAAAACCCAGAGTGATTCTATAGGCTTATTGAAGAAAGCAGATATTTCTGAGTTGACAAGCGGCAGAGGTCCTGCAGGAATTGCAGCAGCCGCATTGTACGTAGCAGCCTTGCTCAACGACGAGAAAAGAACACAAAGAGAAGTCGCAGACGTAGCTGGAATAACAGAAGTTACAATAAGAAATAGGTACAAGGAATTGATAGACAGGCTTGGCATTGAAGACAAGCTCAAGCTGAAAGAAAGAGAAGCCAAGGAAAAAGATAAAAAGAAATAATTTCTTTTTCCTTTTAGTTGTCAAGAACCCTTGACTAAAGTCAAAAGCATGTTCTCATTGGGTTCTTGAGCATGTCAAAAATGCAAATTTTCGAGCACTGTCAGAAACTAAAAGTTTCTGAAGCACTCAGAAATCAGAGAACTTTACTCCGAGTTAAAACAAAGAGGGTTAAGAATTTCTGATGTCTAAGAATTAATATAAAAACTATTTCATACACTTGATAGGGATTTAATCTGCGATGCTTAATTGTACTATTAGAAAAGAGGATTGCCCCTGTTCCTTGCGAAGCAACCTATCCACAACCCAGATGGGTAAAATTATTTTAACATTAATAAATACATTTTAATATACAAATTATTAACTAAATTTACGCGGGGATGCCGGAGCCCGGTCAAACGGAATAGGCTTAGGACCTATTGGCTTAGTGCCTGCGAAGGTTCAAATCCTTCTCCCCGCATGTTTGCATTCCGCAGCGAGGAACTCTTTCAAGAGTCCACAGTAAGAGAATGTTAAACATTATCAAATCTTCAGTTTTTAAGAATATTAAAAATCTTTCTGAAAAGAGTGTTTGTTAAGTTGCTTCTGGTACGCCAACCCAAAGCAGTTTTGTTAATTCTTCAGAAACAAAATATCCACCTTGTCCTGACTTGCATGTAATAGAAAGAACATATCTTAAAATGTCTGAACTTGCAGTAAGCGTTCCATAAGCAAAATACTTTTCAGAAATTTGTCCTTCTTTGCTCAGAGCATATGAAGAGAAAATATTTGTCTCCCTTCCATCCTTGTACTCTTTTTTAAGAGTGGCTTCTGCAGTATCACAAGCATGGCTAATAGAAATAGAAAATGTCTTTCCTAGATTAATTGTAGTTGCTGGTTTTCCGTCAATTAAAAATTGAACAGATTTTATTAAAGACGCGCATCTTATAGCCTTTCCTTCAAATACTGCTCCATTAAGACAACTATAATATCCCTCACCTGTATTAGTTTCTATCAGGTCCTTTGCCAAGTTTTCAATCAAAAGAAGTTTATTGTTTTTTGTGTCTACAGTGCCAATTATCCTGTCACCCCATGCTATAATAGACCATTTAACCTTATTATCTTCAAGATAAAGCCTTGTTCTCTCATTATTTTTTAGTAGGAAAACCTCGCCTACAGGTTTTAAAGGATTATAAGAAGATTCCAAAGTTAGTCCGAGGTCTCCTTCTAATTCTTCAGTTACTGGCTGTGCTGCAGGTGCCGCAGGTGCTGCTGGTACAGTTGTTTGTGCTGCTTGTGCCACATTAAATGCTGCAAGAATCTTTGTCTCTGCTTCCTGATCTCCAGTAAATAAAGTATTCCATGCGTTCGAACTATATCTTTCTCCCCAAAAATGAGGAGTATCTCCATCATAATTGAAAAAGTTAATGAAATTGCTTTTGTGTACTATATCTGCTACTCCAACAATTTGTCCTTGAAGTCTGATAATGTAATTAGGATTTCCATTCACAAGTGCTGAAAACTCAAATACAAGTGGATTAGTGCCTTTTGTCGTAGTAACTTGGAAACTTGATGGAAAACCTGCTTCTTTTGCAGTCGTCGTTGCCGTCGCTGCCGCAGTTCCTGCAGTTGCAGGCGCCTGAGGATTTGCCTGATCCCATAATGCTTTGGTAATTACCTCGTACATCTGGAACTTCTTGTATACTGCCTGCGCTTTCTGTGCATTTGAAGACGTTACTAATTTTTCAATGCTATCAAGATAATTTGCAATCGCTTCTGAGTTAGACTGATAATTTGTGTCTAGTGCTCCTTTTTTCATTACAACCACATCAGGATTATTATCCACCTTCATATTTATTTCTAAAGGGGTTTCCGAAGGGCTTATAATCACCTTTTGTAGTGCTGCAGTCGTCCCAGTTTCATCAAGCCCCTGCAGCTCAGGATGTGCAAGTATCGCCGCTGTCTGCTGTATCTGCGTTATTGTCTGGTTCTCAATTCCAGCACCCTGTATGGCATTTTTCACGCTTTGCGAATCAATCCAGCACTGCATTGTTGGACTGCCGCATGTTCCTATCGGCGACCATCTTCCAGGATCTGTATTTTGTCCTGGATTTGTTTCAGAGCATACTCTTACAATTCCCCTGTTGTAAATCTGAGGTTGCACAACTTCTTCAACACCAGCCTGTATGTTCGGCTGGGCAAGCGAATATAACGACGGTGTTCCTGAAACACACTGGCTCGCTGTCGTAATCTTTTCAATCGCCTGTTCTTTCATATACTGATCATTCAAGTAATTAACAGCAAAGCTTGATGAAACTTCCTGGAATCCACACTTCTCTGCCCCATTTATTGATATGCACAACTGCTTGTAGCCAGAAGGTGCTGTAAAATCTTTTGTAGCATCAGCAGTTCCAGCAGCATTGATATAACCAGATGCAATTACATATTGTGGCTGCTGTGCATAATAACCTGTTGCAGGCGGACTCGCAAGATAAACTGAATAATACGCTCCAATATCAGTTCCTGCATAAATATGATAATAAACCTGGTATTGTGAGGTAGGCGGAACAGTTGCTTCTGAAAATGGAATCTCTTTAAACCACGCACTGTATTGAACAGGGCTTTCAGGTCTTGACAATGTATTTGCCAAGCTTGCAATCTCAGGATAATTCGTAGAAACAAATCCCTTGCATGCCTCTGTTCCTACTTCGCTCACACTTCCTACGCTGAACAATCTTGGAAGCTGTGTAGTATACACATTCTGCAGGTAATTTACGCTTGCTTTCATACTGTCAAATGCATAACTGACTGTCATGTACTCCCCACCGCCGTGATTCTGTCCAAAAAATGCCTGAATCGCTTTCACAACTAAAACATCAGCCAGCGGTCCTACCTGTCTCCAGATATACTCGCATCCATAGATGCTATACTTCTCATTGCAGATTCCTACCTGTTTTCCAGTTGTCAGGTGTTCCTGCAAGCAGTCCCTGTGGCTTTCTAACAAAGAAACATATCCCTTGATTCCTTCTTTTATTCCTGTCAAGCATACTGGAATAACAACATACGGGAAATTTGGCAGGCATAAGAACATTCCGCCAATAATACCTGATTGTATGACATCTGAAACCGGATACGTTCCTCCAAGATTACACCTGCTTGTCGGGCATAATACCGGGTCGCATACATTAAATAATATCCTGCAGTCAATCGGGCTCATGAAATCAGTGCATCTTGCTCCAAGCACTGATGATGCTGCACTTGCCTGACAGGTTGTTCCTCCAAGCTTAATCTGCTTGCTTCCGAATTGAGCTGCACTTGCCTGTTGCAGATAACTTTTTGCTTTTGTGGCAATTGCCTGGGCTTCGCTTGCTGAGAAACATGTCCCAAGCTGATTAAGAGGCTGTCCTGTCTGGAAATTAACATCAATGCAATTGCTGTCATCAGCAGAAGGATTTCCAAAATCTTCCTTGCCATCTGGTCCTACATTGCAGATTGTCATGCTTAATAATTGTCCAGCATCACTGTATGGCTTGCTGATTCCATAAATATCCGGGCGTGTTGCAGCATACCACCCATTGACAGTATCAATAGGCACAACCTGTGCCTTGCCCTTGAATGGTCCAGAATCATATATCTTGCATTGTGGATTTTTGTAAATATTATGGCATTGAGTCTTCTGGCTTTGAGTGAAAGCGACAACATTGTTTTGATTCAGATATTTCTGAACAGCAGATATCTTATCCTTGTCACTCAATGGATTATACGAATTTACTCCCTTCAATTGAGTCACAACTTGGCTTCCAGCAAGAGTTTGGTCAAACGAGTATGTTCCATCTTTACTTAATGTCACAGGTATTAGCACATTTCCTACACTTGGCACATTGTTCAATAATACTACATTTTTGTTAAGATTCTCAGTGTTTTTTGTGTCTGTAACTTTGAAGATACTTGCTTCAACAGTCTTTCCAGAAAGTGTTGTAGCTTTTCCACCCTGCCCAACAACTCCTGCAATGTTTGATGCAGCAGTCTCTGCTGCTGCATTTTGAGCAATAGTATAAACATTGCCAGCAATACTGTTCACCTGTTCAGTCTTTAGACTGTTAACATTGCCAGAAACACTGCCCATCTCTCCAGCACTGCCATAAAGCATCATGTCTTTCATCTGTTCAAATGTTATCTGGTTCTTTGTGTACATGTTAGTTATATTAGCTGTTATCTCAGCTGCATTTCCGCCTCCAAAAAGACTGCCTAATGTAACCTTCGTGCCATCTGCATTAAGTAATGGCTTGCCAGCTGCATCATTTACTGGAACAGTCTTATGGGTTGTCACAAAGTCTGCAAACCCGCCCTGTTCCTGAATGAATTGCTTGTCATAAGTTATTTTTCCATTGCTTTGAGATGCAGTAGTCTCAGCATTTTTTATTAGACCATTGATTTTCGTTTGTCCGCTTGCAAGCGTGCTTATGCTTTTTTCAATATCATTATTATAATGAAGAAGGCAATTGTCAACACTTCCATATTGCTGAATCTTGTCAGGCTCAGCACATAACTTGTTCCATGCAGGCATTACCTTGCTTCTCGCCATTCCAGCACCAGAAAATCCAGAAAAAAGATTCTTTGCCAGCAGTATCAAAGACGTCGCAGAGCAAGCCTTGCTCTGTACATCAACCCATTTTTCAAGACTGTCTGCAATCTTGCTGTACTTTTTGATTGATTGGTTCAGGTTGTCAATCATTTCTTGCATCTTGCCTGGACTTAACTTTATCCCGCGTTTCTCAATCCCAATATTGACTGTAAAGTTTACAGTGCTGACTTGATTAGGAAACTGCGGCAATATTTCAATTCCAGCAACTCTTGTTATGCTTACGCCAGTCAGTGTCACTGATTTTGTGCCGACTGCAAAAATCTCATTAATTTTCACTCTTTTAGATGATGTGCCTGCTGAAGTAGTAATATAAATATCTGCATAATCCTCTCCCAAATCTTTTAATACAAATGCCTCTTTGTTGGAAAGTACTTTAGATTCTCCAAGCACCACTGTTGAGTCCTGTCCTGAGATTTTGAATGTTGCGCTCGCATCCTGAGCACTCGGCAGCTTTGGCTCGCCAATCAATGATATGACATGACTCACTCCCCTGACACTTACAACCTTGCTTGCCTGGCTTAAATCATATCTTGCAACAACTTGAACTTTTTTCTGTGCGTCACGAGCCTGGGAAGTAGTCGGATACTTTTGTATCAGCAGGTTGTAAATATTCTTCGCATCTTCTGACTTGCCAATGGCTGCTGCAAGATTTCCAAGATGCAGCATTGCATCAGGTCCATATGTTCCTTCACCAGCATAGAAATTTGCAATTTCATTTGCAGCATCCTGCGCTTTTCCAAAATAATTATTAATATTAGCATTACTTACAGCCTTGTTCCCCGTAGAACTTGACCACGTCAAATTATATTTCTTGCCATCACATATGACATCAACATTCCATCCTTTCTCGTCCTTGGTCTTTGCAATGCTGCTGACATAGCATGTGTCTAAGAATTTCGCTCCCTGGATAGCAGATATCTTATCCTCGTCAACCTGCAACAGCGCAGTTGGTTTAGGTAATCCAACGCTGTCTAATCTTATCTGCAATCCTCCTCTGCAGTAAAATCCTGGCAGATATATTATGTCGGAAGTTTGTCCAGTCTTCAAGCCAAAACTTCTTATAACAGTATCCTTGTCGCTGTAGACAGAAATCTTCGCATTCTGAGCGTCAACATAATCTGCTCTGATAAATCCCTTGCCATTCCAGAAGCTGTATGAGACATAATCATCTGCCCACTCAGTGTCTTTCAGGACAGGCAAGAAAAAAACAGCACTGCCAATTCCGGCAAGATTCCTCAAGTCATACTGAATATTTGCAGTCAGGTTAAATCTTACTGAATCAGACATATTCTTCTCAGAAACCTGCTGCTTCAAAAGAACAACAACATAACCTACATCATTCAAGATACCAGAACCCTGAATAGGCTTGTATGCACTTAGAGCAGCCTGTGAAGGATGATAGCTTACTGCTGAAACCTCCTTCGGGTATTTTCCAGAAAACCCGACGCTTCTTATCTCAGCAACCTCCATTAAGGGATTAATTTTAATTGCACTCATCTTGCAGAAAACCGGCACATTTTGTTGTTCAAGCAAGTCGCTTCTTACAACCTGTGGAGAACATCCTCCAGGCACCACTGTAACAAAAATGTCATTGCCAGGCTGGCATGTGCTTGGATTGTTTGCATCAGGCCAGAATGTAGTGTAATCAACGCCCTGGCTTGAATAGAATTGCTGGAAGCTTGGTTCAGTATACTGATATCCTGCATCATATATCTGGCAGCTGGCAAGGCTTACAAGTAATAAACTCGCTGCCAAAAGCAATATTAATTTTCCAGCTTTCATCTTAACATTACACCAACTTTTTCTCTTGACATCTTATCATATACTTTCTGAATATCATCAAGAGACTTCGGAGTTGAAATGCTGTCTATGTTAATCTCAAGTGTGCTTGAACTTTTAAGTATTGGTTCAATGAAATATTCTTCTGACACTCCTCCGCCAACAATCGCATTCGAAATTATCTGCTCAGGAACTATCGCATCAAAACATTTCTCAGTTGTTGCTCCAAAATATCCCAGTACTCCTGCTCTTGGAACCTCTATGCATGTATTGGTCGTTGTAGCAGGCAATGTTATTGATGTGCCTGCATAAACATAAGATGTAATATTATAAAATCCCTCTGAGAGTTCAATTGTTTTATCATCAGGCCAATACGCAACCTGATTATTATTGTCAGATGTAAAATACAACATTACATTTTCTGTCGCGGGCTGTCCTGCAATCTTTACATCAAGCTTCAAGGTATGCAATTTTTCAAGAATTAAGCCCGTGTCAAATTCCTGGTTGCTTGATACAGTTGAACTTGCTTCAGTATAGCCATCAGCGCTTGCAGTTACCTGTCCATTTACGCATTGTGGGAACATTGTATCAAGAACAGCCTTATCTCCAACAATCTCTGTTGTGCCAATTGGACATTCTTCAGTGAAGCACTTGAATGAGATATCTGCCTGGATCGGATTCAAGTCAGAGTCATAGGTATATACTTGCCCTCTGGTATTCTTATACTGGCATACGCTCTGTGTCTGCTGTTCATATGCTGTTCCAGGCAAGGCCTCTCTGGGCTTGTTGCCCTTGACTATTACATTTACCGGGAATTGGAAGAATTCCTTGTCATCATAAATTTGTATCAGCGTCGGATAAACAATGTCATAGACAAAATGATAAGGCACTATGCAGAATCCAAGGATGCCAAGCCCCCGTTGCTTTCCGACTGGTGAAACAATCAGCAGCCCGTTTTTGCTTGGTGTATATATCTTCGTCGGCCATTGTTTTGAATATATGAACCTTACATTTTCTCCACTTTGTATCGGAACATCCAGATTATAGTATTTATTCGTAGAGCCTGGCCTGATAAAAAGAAGGTTGCTTTCAAAAGCATTTTTCAAGTCATTAGAAATATTTTCAAGCAGCCATACCTTTGGCGAGCAGCTTAATTCTGTATCAGTTGTTGGTGCATAAAGATAAAGCATGTCTACAGTATAATTCTCCAGGAATGCTGCTTGCTTCTCTTTATTATACACATCCAGTGCAAGGGCGTAGAATTTTCCAAGATTACTGTTGATTTGCGTAGTGTGCGTTGAAATAACAGCGCTGTCATTCTCGAACTTCATGACTAAATCCGCGTCGACACTTGTCCTTATGTTACTGGTTCTTATTGTGGTTGTGACTTTTGTCACGTTTAAGCTTATGTCAAAGCCCCTATCTCTGAATTCTGAGAAATCGCATCTTGTCAGCGCATCCTGCATAAAATTCGAAAGTTGTGTCTGCATGCTTGTCAGCGTAGGAACTTGTTCTTTCATTATGCCATTGCCAGAAACATAAAACCAGTATGGAACTCCATCGCCCATGAAGTCTAGTTGATTAGAAGTAGGATATTCTTGTGAGCCAGGCTCAAAAACCGGTGGAGTGATATAACCGCCATGCCCCCCAAGTAATTCTGCACCCTGCCCCATTCTTACCTGGACGCAGTCAATAAAGCTCTGTTCAACAGGCGCGAATCTTGTAGGAATTTTTGCTGCCTGATACCTAAAGAAAGCATATCCTCCAATCAAGGCTATTATTGCTATGGCCAGAATTATGAATAATGTTACCTGCCCTGCCCTCTTTTTCATTAAATAAACTGGCAAATATTGTATATAAATTTAACCTTGATTTTCTTTCAAGTCACTATAAAAATAAACTGTAAAAACTTGATAGTAGTAAAGCATATAAAAATTTATAAAGGTTTTGACATTAAAAAAGTTATGAGTAAAGCAACAAAAGGATTTGCCAGAAAACTTGTAGAAGGACTTTCAGGCATTATTCTTGCAGCAACAGCAGGATGTGCTTCAGCAAATTATAATTATGGTTCTACCAGCAGACTTTATCTTATGGGCCCGCATGGCGAACCCTCGCCTGTCTTGGCCACAAAAGGAAGTCCTGAACCTAGAAGCCTTATGTGGGAAGTTTACAAAACCGAGAGTGGCAATATTCTCGTGCTCAGGGATTATGAAAATTCAAGGATAGGAACCAGCCAGTATAAAGAATATAAATTGACTTATGCCAAATACCCTGATGGAAAGGTGGGTCTTACGCTTCTGCCTGTAAAGGTCGGAATACAGAAAATTGATTACTCTCCTAAAGCCGCAGAGAATCCTGGAAAAGAAGTCGAGCCGTCTTTGCCATCACCATAATTGTTCTAAAAAACATTTTTAAATGAATATTCACAAGTAATAGCAAGGGCCTATGGTCTAATGGTTACGACGTCTCTTTGACGAGCATAGCTTAAAATAGAGAAGACTCGAGGTTCGATCCCTCGTAGGCCCATGTTCGTTTGCCGATGCGAGCAGGTCCGCAATCGCGATGAGGAGCCTCGCAGCAAGAGCAAATCGAACATTCGTCCACACTGACACATAAACATTTAAAAATCCTCTATTGATTGGATTTCAATACTTAACATGAAGTTTCCAAAGACAAAAAAAAGATACTGCCCATTTTGCAGAAAGCATACTGAACACAAGATTGTTGTAGTCTCAAGCGGGCACCAGAGAGGAACACTGAAAAGAGGCTCAAAACAGAGGGCAAGACTGCGTGGCAGAAACAGGGGATTTGGAAGTTATGGAAAATACAGCAAGCCGCCAGTTACAAGATGGAAAAGGAAAACAAAGTCAACAAAGAAGACTAATATTATTTATACTTGCGCAGTTTGCAAGAAATCGCACTGTCAGAGGAAAGGCATAAGAACAAGCAAGATACAAATAGAATAAAAATGGTAGAAAAATTAAAATTCATAAAAGTTGAGATTCCTTCAATCGGCATGGAGGTAGATGTTCTTGCAAAAGAATTGAAAGAGATGGAAAACAAGACTGTTGATATAGATTTGACAAGGCTGTTAAAAGGCAAGAGTGTTGAAGCAATTTTCAAAATCAGAGTTCAAGGAGACAAGCTTGTTGCAGACCCAATAAGGCTGGCAATATTCGGTTTCTATGTCAGAAGGATGATGAGGAAAGGTATTGACTATGTTGAAGATTCTTTAGATCTCGATGCAAAAGACGCCAAGATGACAGCAAAGATTTTCCTTATAACAAGGAAGAAAATACACCGTCAATTGAAAAATGCCTTAAGGCTTAAGGCGAAAGAAGAGCTGACAAATTATCTGAAAGAAACCGAAGCTGCAAAAGTTTTCGATGATGTTCTCGCAGGAAACATTCAAAGGCATCTTGCACAAAAGCTGAAGAAAATCTACCCGTTGACATTCTGTGATATAAGGGATATTTTCATAAAGACAAAGTAATCAGGAACATCTTCATCTGTCAGTTTATGATGCCACACAACCATTGCTCCAGCATCCAAAATATTTTTGCATTAATTCTTACTATCAGGGGCAATATTTAAAAGTCAGGTAAAATTTAGTTTTTTACGCCTCCATAGCTCAGTGGCAGAGCATCTGTTTTGTAAACAGAGGGTCGGGAGTTCAAATCTCTCTGGAGGCTTTTGAGATTTGAACAAGTTCAAATCACTTCAATTTGTGAAAATTGAAGTTGCCGATGACGAAGTCAGCGAGCATCTCTGGAGGCTTTTTCTTATTTACCCCTCGTCAATCATTTCTGCCCTGCCGGCTTCTATCAGGATTTTTGCAATCTGCTGAGGCAGATTGGCTATCTCTCCTTTGCCAAAAGGCCCGAGCTTCTCGCCCTCTACACCTAAGAACTCTGCAATGTCTTCCTTGAAGCTTACAATATAATTTCCATTCTCTGTATGGGTCTCATTATTCAGCATTCTCATTATACTCTTGTCCGTTGATTCCATTGTATGCATTATCTGTTCAAACATTCCTTTCTCGAACTCGAGCATGTTCTCAAAATCCTTCTTGCTTATCCCGGTTTCAGCAGCAATGAAAGCCATGTTCAAGATTTTCTTCTTTCTCCTCAGCATCAGTTCTTTGAAGATAAGGACGGCATTTTCAAACTGCTTTTTCGTCTTGATAACAGCATCAGAGAACAAATCAGCTTCCTTGTTAGAAAGCAATTTCTTCTCTTGTAAGTACTCAGTCACCTCAGAGATGAAGTTTTTCTGCAGTGGCTGTATCTGCTCAGAATACTTTTCTTTTCTTAATGATTCATAGATTTCATTATAGGTTATCATGTCAACACGATATAGTGCTTATTTAAAAGAATTATGTTATTAGAGTTTATACAACTTTTCATGCTGAGATAGTTTTTTATATTCCAAACCCATAAAAAAGATATGAAAAAGAGGCTGAAACTTTATGTCTTCAGGCACGGCCAGACCTATTTTAATCGCGACGATAAATTTACCGGATTTATAGAGTCTAAACTGACAAAAACAGGAATAGAAGAAGCGAAAATTGTAGCGCTGAGATTGAAAAAGAAAACGATAGATGTCGCTTTCCAGTCTTCTCTTTCAAGGTCCAAGGACACATTAAAGGAGGTTTTGAAATTCCATCCAGAATGCAAGCAGATAATAGAAGACAACAGGATGATTGAACGCGATTACGGAAGATTAAGTGGATTAACCCATCTTGAATGCGTGAAAAAGTACGGCACAGAACAATATGATAAATGGCACCGCGGTTTCAATGACAGGCCGCCTGGAGGCGAAAGCTTCGCAGACATTGAAAAAAGAGTGAAATCATTTATTGACGACTTGGTTAATTTTATGAAAAAAGCAAAGGTTAATGTAGCCATCTCCTCGTCCGGAAATTCAATCCGTTTGTTCAGGAAGATTATGGAAAACTCTCCAGTCAAGGATGTTGTGGAATGGTTCATTCCGTATGACAAGGTATTTGAGTATATAATTTAGGTCTGACTTGTTTAGATTTATAAACACTTTTCTCTTTTCTTGAGCATGTTTGAATCACTAAAAAATAAGCTTAAGTCATGGTTTATTTCAGTAAAGCCAAAGCCAGTAAAAGGGAAGAAGGCAAAGGTAGCAAAGCCCAAAAAAACGAAAGGCAAAAAGGCAAAAATAAAAGAGATAGAAGTGCCTGTAAAGTTTGAAACAGGCCATCTGAACATTGAGCCTGACCTGGAGAAGCTGAAAGAAATTAATAAAGAAAAGGTTGAAAAGAAAGGGTTTTTCCAGAGACTGAAAGAAGTTTTCACAAAAACAAGCATAACAGAAGATAATTTCGAGGAAATATTCTCACAACTCGAGCTGATCTTGCTTGAGAATAACGTTGCCTACTCTGTAGTCCAGGAAATAAGAAAAGAGCTTAGGACAAAAGTTGTAGGGATAGAGATGTCCTCTGACAAGGTAGAAGAAACAATCCGCAATAGCTTGAAAGAGGTTATTAACAATATTTTGATAGAGCCGTTCAATCTTCTGACTAAAGTCAGGGAGAAATCTCCATATGTGATTGTATTTTTTGGAATAAATGGTTCTGGCAAGACAACAACAATTGCAAAAGTTGCCTATATGCTCAAGCAAAACAACATTTCTTGTGTGATTGCAGCAGCAGACACATTTAGGGCAGCAAGTATCGAACAGCTTGAAATCCATGGCAAGAAACTCGGTATTGAAATAGTAAAGCAGCATTATGGCGCAGACCCAACAGCAGTTGCTTTTGATGCTGTCAAGCACGCGCAGGCAAGGAACATTCAGGTAGTATTAATCGACACTGCCGGAAGAATGCATACAAAAGAGAATCTTATGCGGGAGATGGAAAAAATCTCCAGAGTCATTAAGCCCGACCTTAAAATTTTTGTTGCAGAAAGTATAACAGGAAACGATGTCACAGAACAAGCCAAGATATTCAGCGAGAGTGTCGGCATAGACGGTATTATCCTAAGCAAAACAGACATTGATGACAAGGGCGGGGCAGTCCTTTCAGTCGGCTATGTAACAAGAAATCCTATTCTTTACCTGGGCACAGGCCAAAACTACAAGGACTTGGAGAAATTTGACAGGAAAAAGTTCCTAAAATCCTTGGGATTGGAATAACAAGGCAAAAACATATAAAAACACAGTTCTTAGCAGTTTTATCATGTTAGAAATGCTCTTTATAGTTTGCATTTCTAACCATCACAAAAACCAGAGGTTTTTGATATGCTAGAAAAACTCGGACAAGCGATTAAGAAAGGCATAGACAAGATAGCTGGCGCTATTTTTGTGGACAAAAAGCTTATAGAAGAGGTTGTGAAAGACCTTCAGAGAGCATTGATAGAATCTGATATGAATGTTTCTCTAGTCAAGGAAATAAGCGATTCTTTGAAAGAAATAGCAGCAAACGAAAAAATCAAGGGTGTTGAAAAGCGTGAGCAGATTATCAAGATTTTGCATGACAAGCTTCTTGAAATGCTCGGCGGCGAAAAGCGCGAGTTAGAATTGAAAAAAGGCAAGCCGCAAAAGATTATGCTGCTTGGATTGTATGGAAGCGGAAAAACAACAACTACGGCAAAGCTTGCAAATTATTACAACAAGCGCGGCCTGACAACAGCCATTCTCGGACTTGATGTTCATCGTCCAGCAGCAAGAGAACAGATTGAACAGCTTGGAAAACAGCACAATCTCAACATTTTCATAGACAAGGAAGAGAAAAATCCGTCCAAGACATTCAAAAGATTTGAAGGCGAATTAAAAAGTTATGATTTGACAATCATCGATACAGCAGGCCGTCATTCTTTAGACAGCGAACTTGTAAAGGAAATCAAAACTCTGGTAAAGGAAATCAAGCCAGATTATACTATCCTTGTGATTTCAGCTGATATTGGCCAGGCAGCAAAGAAACAAGCCTCAGAATTCCAGAAAGCAACAGGTATTGATGGTGTGATAATAACAAGGATGGACTCAACAGCAAGAGGAGGCGGTGCGCTGACAGCATGCCACGAGACAAAAGCCCCTGTCTTCTTTATGACAACAGGAGAAAAGATTAATGATATTGAAACTTTCAATCCAAGCTCATTCATTTCCAGAATTCTTGGGCTTGGAGATCTTGAAGCATTGATGGAAAAGATAAAACTAACGGCAGAGCCGGAAAAACTTGAAAAAATCAAGGAAGGAAGATTTACAATGCAGGAATTCAAGGAACAATTGAAAGCAATGGAAAATGTCGGTCCTTTGGGAAAAATAGCTGAAATGATTCCCGGCCTGGGAAGTTTGCTTGGCAACAAGGCAAAAATTCCAGAGAATATGATTGAGATGCAGGGCGAAAAAGCAAAGAAATGGAAGTTTGCAATAGACTCCATGACCCCAGAGGAAAAAGAAAATCCCGAGATTATCGAGAAAGAAACTTCTAGGTTGCAAAGGATAGCGAAAGGCGCAGGCATCAACACTTCGGATGTCCGGGCTCTTCTGAAGCAGTACAAAATCCTGAAAGAATTCGTGAAGTCAGGCTCGCAAGAGCTCTCCCAGAAACAATTAATGAAATTCGCCCGCAAGTTCGGAAAGAAAGTCAGGATGTAAAATGAATTACCCCACCCCAAAGGGCAGGGTATCTAATAAATAAAAGAAAAATAAATAATTTAAGGTTTGCAACAATTGCAGTATATATCTATGTCTTTAATAGGTCTTATAATGCTCTGATTACTAAACATCCCTTCTACATCTTTCTGCGAACAAGATACTGGCATGGTTATAAGCCCATCACCTCCATTTAAAGTTCCCATAATTATAGCAAATCCTGCTACACAAGTTTTACTTCTTTGCTTGCAAATATCACTGCAAAGTCCCCCAGGAGCCCCTACCACTTCACATTTACTCAGCATGCCCAGAACTGCCTGATTTGACTTGGCATAAACATTTGCCGGCGAGAATATCGCGCTTCCAGTCACTGCTGCTGTTATCAAAGATGCAATTACTGCCACAATAGCTGCAATAATTATAATTGTCCATAATTGTTTTTGGTCCATATAATTTAACACCTCCTTGAATTTTTAAGGTAAATATATATATATATATATATATATTTCGATTTTCCGAAGGATATGACAAACATCATAGCACGCGGCGCAGAAGCCATCATTGAACACGAAGGCGATAAAATAATCAAGAAAAGGATAAAAAAGGGATATAGAATTTCTGAAATTGATGAAAAGCTCAGAAAACTTCGAACACGCCAGGAATCAAGGCTTCTTGAAAAAGTTTTCTCAGTCACCAGAGTTCCAAAAGTCATTAAAGTCGATGAAAAAACAAAAGAAGTTGTTATGCAGTTCATCGAGGGAAAGAAACTTTCCCAGGAATTAAACTCCTTTCCTCTTGAAAAACAAAAATCAATTCTTAAAAACATTGGAGTAGAAGTGGCAAAATTCCATGACATTGATGTAATCCATGGCGATTTGACAACATCTAATATGATTCTGGCAAAAGAATGCGGCAACGATGTTGTATACTTCATAGATTTCGGCCTGGGCTTCAAGTCTTCAAGGGAAGAAGACAAGGCTGTTGACATCCACTTGCTGAAACAAGCCTTGGAAGCAAAACATTACATGAACTGGCAAATTCTGTTCAAAGAGTTCTTAGAAGGTTACAAAACCAGCAAGACATCAGAAAAAGTCTTGAAGCAGCTCAAGAAAGTTGAAGCCAGGGGAAGATACAAGGAACAGGCATAGCAAAATATATTAACTTCGAACCTGATATAATTATAGCAAAAAGAGGCTAAATTATGCGCACACACGTCGCTTTAAATAAAGTTCTTATAATCACCTGGTGCAATGGGAAATATTGCGCAATAAAATGTGATGCTGATTTTGATGAATGTTTCAGTGAAGATGAAAAGTTAAATTTTAAATTAATATACGAAGCAGGCATAGAGACAGAAAGAGAGTACGAGGCAGCAGGTGAAATTGTTGAAAGGGCAAACAGAGAAGGCAGAAAACTGGTGCCATCTGAGATAGAGGCTGCCTTGCTTGCAGCATAATTTTATAAATCATTTAAAGTTCTTTTCTACATAGCCCCATCGTCCAGCGGTCAAATCTGATAATTTTATTATTAGAGACTATGGATACAAGCCTTTGGAGCTTGGGACCCCGGTTCGAATCCGGGTGGGGCTACTTTTTTTCAAAAAGTAGCTGTATTCTTATCATAAAGTTTTGGTTTATCGATGTAATACTTACTTTTATTGAAATCTATAATTTCGATATTATAATTCCAATTGTCTAATAAGTGCACAATCGCAAACTTAACATCGAAGCCAAGCTTTAAAGCCTCATTATATGTTTGATGAGTAGACAAAGTCATTTTTATCCCCCAATTCGGACTAGGATTTTTATATTCATTAACTGTTTTAATTTCATAAAGGACAACTCTTCTGGGTTTTATGGAGTAATCAAATTCTATTGCATCTATAGAAAACCAATTCTTGTCTACAAAGTCCTTTTCAAATTCAGAAAACTTGCCGCCAAATATTTCAGAATATTTTCTTTTATTAAAAAATTTAGTAACAATCGCGTGTGGTTTTGTTAGTTTAAACATGCATTCGCCGATTAGTCCCTTATAAGTTCCCTTCCCCTCCTTAAGGTTATACATAAAATTCTAACCAAAAGCCGATATAAATAATTAATCTTTGCTTAATATGGAATCATCGTCGGCAATTCTCAATTCTCCGACGCCGCGCAAAAAACCAAAATTTAAAAAGCATGAAATCTGCGTGATAAGATGACTAAAGCAAAAACAGAAAAATCAGAAGCGAAAGAAACCAAGGAAGTTTCTGAGATTGAAGAAAAAATAGTTGAGCTCGCGAAAAAAGGCATGACTTCTGAAAAAATCGGCATTGAGTTGAAAAAGCAGGGAATTTTTGTTAAATCAGCATTAAACAAGAGGATTAGCAAGGTTCTGAAAGAGAAAAAGCATTATGTTGATGCTGATCTGAAACATATTGAAAAAATAATCGAAAGGCTAAAGAAACATATTTCAGCGCACAAGCACGATTATCCAAGTAAGCGCGCTTTATTGATAGAAGAAGCACATTATACTAAATTAAAAAAATCTTGAATTAAAAGAGGCAAATAATGCAGCAGTACATAAAAACTGCATCTTTAAAATTTTTAGAGAGCAGCAAGAATAAGCACGTTACAATAATTAGTCATTATGATACCGATGGGATTACTTCTGCTGCAATCATGACCAGGGCGCTTGCAAGACTGAAAAAAAGATTCTCTGTAAAAATAGTAAAACACCTTGAACCAGAACTTTTGAAAGAATTAAACGGCGATCTTATCCTGTTCTTGGACTTGGGAAGCTCGTTCCTTGAAAGACTCTCGCATCTGAACAAGGAGATAATAGTTATAGACCACCACGAAATTCCAAGCAAGATTCCGGAAAATCTTACAGTAGTAAACCCCAGGATTTATGGCGAAGAAGAGATTAGTGCAGCAGGTCTTACCTACTTATTCTGCAAGGAGCTTGATGAGAAGAATAAAGACCTCGCAAATCTTGCCGTGATAGGCATGGTAGGTGACATGCTTGGCAGAGAGATAGGAAAGCTCAACAACGATATATTAAAGGATGCGGAAATCAAAGTTAAGAAAGGACTTCTAATTTATCCTGCAACAAGGCCTATACACAAAACCCTTGAGTTCAGTTCTGGATTTTACATCCCGGGTGTAACAGGAAACTCCAGGGGTGTTTTCGAACTTTTGAATGATGCCGGTATAAAGAAGGAGAATGGTGCATTCAAGAGCATCATCGACCTGAACGATGAAGAAATGACCCGTCTTATTACAGCTGTTCTCTTGCGGAAGCAGGATACAGTTGACCTTGTAGGAAATATATACCTTGTTAAGATATTCAATAAGCTGGAAGACGCCCGTGAATTGTCAGCAATGATAAATGCATGCAGCAGGCTTGGCAATAGCGAAACAGCTCTTGCGCTTTGCCTTAACAACAAGGATGCAAGAGAAAAGGCAGAGGGAATATATGCAAAGTACAAACAGCACATAATTCAGGCATTGAAATATGTAGAAGAAAACAAGATTGAAGGCAAGGGCTATGTGATAATAAATGCAAAAAATATTATCAAAGACACTATAATCGGCACTATCTCGAGCATCATAGCCTCATCACACTTGTATTCTAATGGCACTGTTATAGTGGGCTTGGCATACGACAACGACAAAATAAAAGTCAGTGCAAGAGTTTGCGGCAGGGAAGGAAGAAATGTGCGCGAAATGCTTGAGTCAGCGACAAAAGAAATTCCAGAAGCTGAATGTGGCGGCCATCCGATGGCAGCAGGCTGTTTGATAAACAAAGCAGTTGAGCAGGAATTTATCAACAAGGTTGTTAAAGCCCTTGAAATAGAAGTCATAAAAGTATAATAATTAATTAATATTATTCTTGCCGCACAAAACATTAAACCCCGCATGTAAAGTTGGCAAATTGAACAATAAAGCTTTAAAAGACAACTTCTCCAGATAATATTATGCAAGAAGGAGATTTAGTAATGTGCACTGTAGACAAGATAATTGGAACTTCTGTATTTGTAAAAATAGAAGGCGATGGAGAAGCCACTATAATCACAAGTGAAATCGCACCAGGCAGGATTAGAAACCTTCGTGAGTATGTCATTCCTGGCAAGAGGATTGTATGCAAAGTAATTGGTGTTGAGCCCAAGAACATAAGGCTGAGCCTGAGGCGAGTAACATCAAAGGAAAAGAACGAGATATTTGACAAGTATGAGAAAGAGAGAAACTCCTTGTCTATCTTAAGAAGCATAATCAAAGAAAGAGCCAATGAAATTTCCTCAAAGATAAAGGAGAAGGAACCTTTCATTTATGATTTTTTCTTAAAAGCCTCATCAAACCCGGAACTTTTGAAACCCTATCTCAATAAAGAAGAATCAGAAAAACTTCTCCAGATACTAAAAGAGAAGAGGGAAAGGGAAGTTTTTGCCAGAGAGGAGTTCAAGCTGTCAAGCGACGCCCCAAACGGCTTGTCCTTGGTGAAATCAGTTCTTAATCCTTACAAAAATAATATAATATATCTCGCAGCCGGCAGATATCTTGTAACAGCCTCAGCAACAGACTACAAAAAGGTCAACCACGAAATTCAAAGAATTCTTGATGAGATTGAAAAGAAAGCAAAGGAACAGCGCCTGAAGTTTGAAAGAAAAGCAAAGTAAAATGAAACTGAAGAAATGCATAAAGTGCAAAGAGTATACTTTAAAATCTGAGCATTGCAGCCAGAAAACCAAAGATGCGCATTATAAGTTTAAGAAGTGGACTGCCCCTATCTCTTGCGAAGCAACCTGTCTACAACCAGCAGGGTAAAATCATTTTTACATTAATATCAAAATTCTAAAACAGTTTCTTCTGATCCTCGTTCAGGACAGCCTTGCCATATTCACCATCATAACCTGGAATAACTTTTATCTTTCCCTGTCTATTAAGAAGTATCTGTTCAACCAGAAGCACATCAACTTTCTCTTTCAGAAAATCTTCTCGAGAAACATTCAGCAAGATATTGAACTCGTTTCTAAACTTTTCAATTAGCCCATTGTAAACATTCCATGCTTTTTTGCTTGCAATTCCAGTATTGTATACTACAGAGATTATCTCATGCAGAGGAAGCATCTTCCAGTACTTTTTCCTGTTTTTATTTTCCTCGATTTTCTGGTTAGTAAGATCTTCAACACGATTCTCAACACCAATAACTAAAGGCTTGTGGCAAACCGGACAAATCCCGCCTATTTTTTTGGTTTCCTGCGGAGAGGATGAAAAATTACATGCTCTGTGCCCATCCCAGTGATATTTCCCGTATGCAGGGTCTGTTTCAACAGTTCCAAGGATTTTGTTTTCTCGTATTGCATCAATAACATCCTTGTAAGAATCTGCTTTGCTAAAAATTGTTGCCTCTCTGCCCAATCTCCATGGCCAGAATGAATGCGAATCAGAAAAGCTTACTATTGTTTTATCATTCAGCTCTTTGATATGCCAATTCATCTCAGGGTCAGATGACATTCCTGTCTCAATCGCGTGTATGTTCTGAAGCTGGGAGCCGAATGCTTCTTTTAACGAGTTAAACCCAGATTCGCTTCCAAAGACACCAAAATATGGCGTCCAGCAATTATGGACACAAGCAAATTCAGAAACATATGAGCTATCTTCTTCTACTTCTAAATTATAAACTTCTCCAACATAATCTTTTATTTCAATTTTTTTAACAGGCAAATAAACATAGTTCTCATCAATCCAGCCATGCTTTCGATTGATTTTATTAATTGATTTTTTGAAACAATTTTCTTTTAACATACCATAATCATCTTCAAAAAAAGATAAATTAGAAAAAATAATTAAATCACTTTTCGCCTCTATTTTTCTGCCCTGTATGAAATGCTTTCCTCTTGAATTATACTTGCCAATAGTATCTATTGAAACAGATGGAATAATGCCAAGTCGCAAACAAATTAACTTCATCTGATTAGCTAACTGTCTTGAAACAGTATATCCTGCATCGCCTCTCCACCATCCCCTAAATATTTCTGACAATTTTCTTTTTGACAAGCCAGTAAATTCTTTTGGAAGATACTTATTATTTGCCTTTTTTTCTGCCCCAATATAAAAATTTCTAAAAAAAGAATTTAATAATTTAGAGCTAAAAATTAAGTCTGCTTGATTCTTTCTTCTGATATCAAAAACAGTTATTTCAAACCCAAAATAGTCTCTTATTATAGAAACCACTTCTTCTGCATATTCTTTTTCCTTACTATGAAAACTAAAGCCTATCGCAGAATCGGTAATTAAATATCCTTCCGAAAGAAAATATCCAATTAATCTACATAATTGTTCATCAACTTTTATTTTTCTGAATATTTTTCCAGTATGATTCCTAGCATCTTTTGGAATAATCAAATTTTCAGAAATCTGTTTGTAATCCTCAATATATTCCGATAAGTTAATTTTATTTAAATCCTCTCCTTCTTTTAATCTAGGGTAAACTAAAAAGTCTCCAATTTCAATATCTTTCGCTTGAACCCACTCCTTTTTATAATCTAAAAAATACTTTCTTTTACAAAACTTTTCTTGAGAACATCCTTTTTTGCATAAACCTTTTGTAGAAGGGCAATTTTTATATGATTTAACAGCATAAAATGGGTGCTCCGGCGTTGTCTCCAAACCTTCCCGAAAGTACCAAGGAATAATTTTAAAAGTTTTTCCATTATGTGGATGAACAATAACTTCTTTTATTTTGTTGAATAAACCTTTATGAGTTAAAACTTTGTCTCCTTTCTTAACATCCTTAATCATTTTTACTTTATTTTCTAGGTGAATCAATGTATCAGGTAATAAGCAATGTGCTGGAATAATTTCAATATCCTTGGAAATATTTTGCATATCTTCCACAAACTTCTCAGAAGGAATTCCAAATATCGGCCTTCCGTCATAATCTCTTCTCAGTCCTTTCTTGTCAAAATAATCATTAATCTTATCAACAATTTCAAATGAAGGTGCAAGCAGAACAAGATGAACACTTCTTCCTCTGCCCTGCGTGTAAATCAGGCTTATCTCTCCTGTCAATAAGAATTTGAATCCTGTTTTGGAATAAAGTATTCCGTTTTTCTCAGTCAGATTCTTCCTAAGTTCTTCAATCCAGACAGGATGAGTAAAATCGCCTGTTCCAAGCAAATCAATCCCCTTTATTCTGGCCCATTTCTCCAGGTTCTCGAGGCTCAGGTTCTTGCTTGTTGCCCTGCTGTATTTTGAATGCACATGCAAATCAGCGAATATCATTTCCAAGATAATGGTAAGAAGTTTAAAAACTTCGCTATTATGTAGTATGCATAAACCAAAATCTAAAAAATATAATTAAAAATTCAGAGAAATGCTCCTTGGTATTAAGCAAGCTGAAGGGTTTTATGTTTTGCTATATTTAACAATTAAACAAACCCCTTAATAAAATTACCCAGGGAATTAACAATATCATCCCATAACCCCCCAATTACCAATAATTTATAGACCATCCAACCCGAAAGAGCAAAAATGGCAACCCAAAATATGAACTCTAACAAGCTAGAAGCAAAACCCCAAAACACATCAAACCCACTTCTTCTTTCGCTATATAATCCCGGCACCTTAAATAATTTAACAGCGTGACTAACTCCCTTGAATTGTTTAGCTCCCATATAAACATGCGGGATCTCATTTTTGTTCATTGCAAGAAAAACAGGCTGTGTAAAATATATCTGCCCCGGTTCTGTGGTTTTCTCAATCCTTGAAACCACGTTTACAGCCTCGCCATAAACATCATTGTTCCTGATTATAACTTCCCCAGTGTTTAAAGCAACCTTTATCTTCAAAGGTATGCCTGCTCCGCTTTCCCTATACTCCCAGAACTCGTTTTGCAGTTCTATTGCGCAATGCAAAGAGTCAGTTGCCGACTCAAAAACCACAAGAAAAGAGTCGCCAATCTTTTTAATCACCCTTCCGGCATATTTTTCAAACAGCGGCAAAGAAATTCTGTCAAAATTATCATGAATCTCGTCAAATCTCTCCCTTCCAAGCGTGCTGCTTAGGCGAGTATATCCGACAATATCCACAAGCATTATTGTTAAAACCTTTGACCTCGAACTGTAAACCATGCCAAAAAAAATCAAGTCCAATATATAAAATCTCTTATTTCATAAAAACTATTAAATTTTTCTCACTTTATTAGGATATTACATCTGAGAACTTGTTTAAACACGAGCCAATCCTCGCCCCTATGACCCAACACAAACAAGTCCAAATCCTGAATTTTTTGATGTTTTATTATTTACAGATAGTACATCCACGCTTTCAGACTTGGTTGGAAATAATTAAAAACACATCATTTTATCCTATAATATCGCCCCTATAGTTCAGCCCGGATAGAACACAAGGTCGCGAACCTTGTAACCTCAGTTCAAATCTGAGTAGGGGCATGTTCGTTCACCGCAGCTGAGAAAACCTTTAGGTTTTCGAGGCTTCAAGAACATAAGTTCTTGATAGTGCTCAGAAATTCAGCATAGAGAGAATTTCTGACACGAGGAATGCTTTCAAGCGTCCGCAGCAAGAGTGAATCGAACATTCGTTCTAATCAGCAAAAGCAAATCAGAATTAGTGCTTCTTCGCACCAAGAAACCTAATTTATAACCTTCCCGTTTTCCATAACAACCATCTTTCTCTTTCTAAGCTCTTTGAAAAACAGCTCTGGAGGGACAATGGCTTCTGGCGCAAAACTGCCTTTTTCCATTATCGTCTCTTTTTTTATCATTTGAGCAATTATGCTAGCAGGCATTCCTGTATCAATGTTGCTGCCTGCATCTTCCCAGCCCTTCAGGGTTGGCACAACACATTCCATCAAAATCCTTTTTTTCCTGCCATTCTTGACTCCATAAATATCCACCCACAAATTCTCTTTCTCCTCATAACCCCTCGGGTACTTGAGTTCTTTCAATGCTTCTGTTAAAAAATCAATAGGCTTTATTTTCATGCCTTCAAAATCAATCTCCTTCTTGCTTCCAAACCCAAGCTCTATCAACGAAGCAATCTTGTCAAAAGAATGCTCGGGAAACCCTGCATAAAACCTTATATTCCTCAAGCCCTTGTCCTTGAAATAATAGTAAAAAGTGTACATCTCCGGATGTGCAACAAGAAATTCTTTTTGTCTGCCTATTGTCTGATGATACCCTTCTCTTACGGTTTCTAAAGGAATTTTCTTCTTCCACCTTTTATTTTCAAGTACTTGGGCTGGCTCTGTAAACTCCTCTATTATGCTTTGTATTGAAAAAGGTACAACAAATTTTTTGATATTTGAATTCCATGAAAATCCAACTTCAATGGTATTAATTTTGTCAAACTTTCCAGAAACATAGTTGAGCATAATATTTCCCACCCCCGGAACAGAGCCGCACCCCGTTATGCTGATAAGATTTTTCTTTCTGAGCAAGTCATGCATTTCAAGCTGTTTCTTTGTCATCCATATATCAGAACCAAGGTCAATGCAGTGCGCATTTGCAGCAATGCATGCTTTCAGGGCATTTAAATTCCAGTCTCCTTCAGCACAGTTTACAACAACATCTGCCTTAGAATTCCTTATTACTTTAGAAGCATTCTTTATGTCCCTTAAATCCACATATTCAAATCCGGTTTTTTTATAATTTTCAAGAATTTTATCAGCTCTTTTCTTGTTTCTTCCGCACAGCAGGACAGAATACCCGTTCTCAAGCAAGTCCCTTGCTACTATCTTTCCTTGCATGCCAGTAGCTCCCAAAACAACAAAATCAAATTTCATTTTCACTCTCTTTTCAGTAAGACATAAATTTTGTTTATATAGTTTTCTAAGAATTGCAAGAGTTAATTTCTATTTACTTTTCTGTCTTATGAATTATGATTTTATTTTTCCTTAGGTCATTTAATACTATATCTCTGACTTCCTTGCTCAATGTCTCTGGGGGGAATATGCCTTTTTGTTTAATCTTTGGTACAGAAAGAATAAATGCTTTTGCCGAAAGTGCAGTAGGATATGAAATAAAGTTGGCATTTATCTTCAATTTATTGACATATTTCTGTTTTGGAAACATGATTGTATACCTCAATTTTTTGTTCTTGCCCTTCTTTTTTCCATGAGCTTCAACAACCAGCCCGAACTGGGCGTTGTCATATTTTGTATTGCTGAAATCTGAAGTAACCTCTGGCAAGACCTTGCACATAAAATCAAATGGTGATAACTCTGCATTTCCAATCTTGATTTTTTTCTTGGAAATTAGCCCCAATTTATACAAAAATTTATGAACATCAACCTGATTATCATAGTCTTTTATGTCAATATTTTTAACCTTGATAAAAAATGGGATTGTCCCAATTTCATCCTGGCAAATAAGCGATGCTTTTCTCTTTCCAAAAGGTGCTGGATAATCAAATTCCTCCTCACCAGAAAAAGGTTCCACAATCTTGAATTTGCCATTCTTGTATATGAGAGGTTTTGAAGTGATTTCGTCAAGAAGCGCTTCCTTAGACCATGAAAAAGTTAATTCATCTGTTCCAGCATAATCGAGCAGCCTTATCTTTATTGTGTCTGTTTCATCAAGCTGCTCAGAACACTCTCTTGCAAGCAAGTTAGTGATTCCTGGAGAAACTCCGGCTTCTATCAGTCCCATAATCCCCTTTTCCCTAAACTTCATATCAAAATCAAATTGCTCAATTTTGTACGGGCTTTTTGCCTTTTTATCTGGGTTTGGATCCCAGCGCGCAGCCAAGTCCATATAATTTAATTTTGCTTTAACACATGCACCAAGTATCTTTTCATTGAAAACTGGAGTTGCTGCATTAACTACTAAGTCTACCTTTTCATTTTTAAAAAACTCCAAAAGTTGCTTTTCATTGCTTAAGTCTATTTTTTTGAAATGAACTTTGCCCAGTTTTTTCTCTCCTGCAAAACTAATATCCCCGCATACAATTGATGAAACGCTTTTCTCCTTAGAAAGAAGCTTTACCAAGACAGAACCAATCGCACCATGTCCTAAAATCATCACCTTCATTTTATTTATTAATACCAAGAGGTTTAAAAATTTGTGCCCAGAAAATCGAGAGTTTTCTGAGCCTCATGGGAGGCATTCTGCTCATTCAAAATAATCTCTTAATTTTGTAACCATTATTGAGTAACAAGTATAGAAAGACTTATAAAAGTATATTTCCAAATTTAGTTATGACAAAATTAGATTTGCATGCGCACGGACCAATAGACTTTGACCCTAGATGGCTTGGCGCCCAAGGATATAAACCAGAATCATTACTAACAGACATCGCAAAAACTTGCTTTACCAGAGGTTTAGATGCATTTTCAATAATTAGCGCTTATGACGACAGGTTAAAAAGCAATGTTCTTGACAGGTTCAAACACTTATGTGAATTAGCTAAACGCTTGCCAAAAGATTACGCATATTCGATATTGGGGAAAAATGTTCTAATAGTAGAAAAAGGGCAGAAAAAAGTTTTGATAATAAATGGGCAGAGTATACACATCAATGAAAATGGAGAAAAATTAGAAAGTTTAGTAATCGGAAGCAACCATGTTCCTGAAGGAAAGAATATAAGAGACGCCGGAGCTTACTGCAAAGATAATGGGCTTATATTTATTGCAGAACACCCAGCATCTACGCGCTCTGGAGGAATAGGATTAGAAAGAATTGGAGAACACTCAGAAGATTATACTGCAATAGAAGGGCATAATTCACAATTAATATTCAGATTTCCATTGAGCATTCTGCCAGTATTTAGCCAGTATGGAAGAGGGCTAAACAAAAAAACACAAAAACTTTGTAAAGCAATTAAAATGCCCTGGGTTGCTGCTTCAGATTCTCATAGAATTGAAGATACAGGAATATCCTGCATAGAATTTAACAGCCCATTAAATTTGTACGATGATGAATCTGTTATTCAGTCTCTGAAGAAGACAATAGAATCAGATTCTTTCAAAAACGTTTGTAATTATGAATCTTTTTGGAATTGGGCTAGTTGGACACGGGTCCTTATGAATAGTGGAATAAAAGATTAAGACTTACAACCCAGCTTCTTTTCTCAAAATCTCTGCTTTATCAATTCGTTCCCATGTGAAATCGCTTTCACTCCTGCCAAAATGTCCATAGCAAGCAGTCTGTCTGTAAATTGGCCTTCTCAAGTTCAAGCTCTCAATTATTCCTTTTGGAGTCATCTTGAAATTTTTCCTGACAAGTTCGGAAATCTTTTCCTCAGAAACTTTTCCAGTTCCAAAGCAATCAATATTAACAGAAGTTGGCTCTGCAACTCCTATTGCATAGCTTAAAGACACTTCGCATTTCTCAGCAAGTCCTGCAGCAACAATATTTTTGGCAATATACCTGCACATGTAAGCCGCGCTCCTGTCAACTTTGCTAGGATCCTTGCCAGAAAATGCTCCGCCGCCGTGTCTTCCTACACCTCCATAGCTGTCAACAATAATTTTCCTTCCAGTCACGCCAGTATCTCCTTCAGGCCCGCCAATAATAAAACTTCCAGTCGCGTTAATGTGAATCTTTGTCTTATCATCAATCCACTTGCCGCACACAGGCACAATTACTTTTTCCATAATCTTCTTTCTTAACTCGTCCTCTTGTATTTCTTTTTTGTGCTGCTGCGCAATAACAACTGCGTCTATTCTGGCTGGCTTGCCATCATGATACTCAATAGTCACCTGGCTTTTGCCATCAGGCCCGATATTTTCTATCTCCTTGGTTTTTCTGACTTCAGCCATTCTTCTTGTCAGCTTATGCGCCAGCAAGATTGGCAAGGGCATAAGTTCTGGAGTTTCATTACAAGCATAACCATACATCATTCCCTGGTCTCCAGCACCATCCCTGTCAACTCCCATTGAAATATCAGGACTTTGTCCGTGTATAGAAATCCAGACACCAGCATCCTCACAATCAATTCCAAAAGCAGGGTCGCAATAGCCAATATCTTTCAGGACTTGCCTTGCGATTCTTTGAACATCAGCAAATCCCCTTGTTGTAACTTCGCCTGCAACATGTATGCTGCCGGTTGTTACAAGAGTTTCAACAGCAACTCTTGAATAAGGATCCTGCACCATCAAATTATCCAGAACAGCGTCAGAAATCTGGTCGCAAATCTTGTCAGGATGCCCTTCTGTCACGCTCTCAGAAGTAATGAAGTTTATTTTCATGATTATTCTTCCTCGTCAGCAGTCTTTATGTCAGTCAATCCTTTCTCTGTCAGCATGAAAACTGTCTCATTGTCAGGCAAGTTTGGCGAGTCAATCAGTTTCGCAACACGGGAATCTTTCTTGCCTCTTCTCAGATAAATCCTGTAAGTTGAGGCGTGCCCAACAATATTACCCCCTATAGCTGTTGTCGGATCTCCAAACATCATTGCAGGATTTGCCATAACCTGGTTGGTTACATAAACTGCAAGATTATGCTGCTCAGCCAGCTTCATCAGATTATGAAGATACTTGTTCAGTTTCTGCTGCCTGTCTGCAAGCATTCCTCTTCCACTATATTCAGCCCTGAAGTGTGCTGTCAATGAATCAATAACAACAAGCCTTATTGGCTCTCCATTTTTAATCATCTCAGTTATCTTGTCAAGCAAGAGTATTTGGTGGTCTGAGTTGAACGCGCGGGCAACAAAAATATTCTTCAATACTTTTTCAGGATTAGCTCCGATTCCCTCAGAAATCTGTCTTATCCTCTCTGGCCTGAACGTCCCTTCTGTATCAATAAAAACAGCCTTGCCATTTGCACCGCCCTGTTCAAGAGGCAGCTGGGCATACACAACCAGGCACAAGCCAAGCTGTGTTTTTCCGCTTCCATAAGCGCCAAATGCCTCTGTTATTGCTTTTGTCTCAATCCCCTTCCCACCCAGAAGCTTGTCAAAATTCTTGCTGCCTGAAGTAATATTCAAAACCTCTTCTCTTTTCTTCGCGAATTCTAATCCGTCTTGGAAACCCAAATCCAGCATTTTCCTTGCTGCCTGTATCACCTTTCTGGCAACAGCTTCTCCAACTCCTGCAAGCTCAGAAAGCTCTGTCGGCCCCATAACAGCAACACCCATTGTATCATAAATGCCAGCTGCCTCAAGTTTTGTGGCAACAGCAGGCCCAATTCCAGGCAAATCAGTCAGTTTCGCTTCCTCTTTTCCGTCCTTGTCCTTTGCCATCTTCTTTGTAAAGGGTTTTTATTTATAAACATTCGCTGAATGAAAGATATACGTTTAAGGATATACTCTTTTTACAAGAATTTCACAAAAAGCGCAAACACGCTCAAGCCAATAAACACAAAAAATACTACTTTTTCAGCATGCCTTCCTGTCTGCATCCATCCATTGACTGTTTTTGAAGAAGGCCAAAACGGCTGTATCCCTTCAAGAGTCATGCTGTCTGCCAAAAGATGCAGTCCGTATCCTAAAAAGAAAGGAAATGCCAGCAAAGGAGCAAAAATTGCAAACAACACTGAGATAATTATGCAGATAGTAAAGCTGTGCATCATTCCCCGATGCCTTACAAAAACCTGCAGGAATCTCAATACTTTATAACGCCCTACTTTTGAATTTGTGCTGTCAATGTCAGGAAGAACAGCAGCAATCAACACTACAATTGAAAAGATAATCTTGTTTTGAAGATTTCCCATGCTTCCAAGAAACAGCAAGCCAAAAAATAGCGCAATTACAAGATGCGTTCTTCCCATCATATCCATAAATTGAAACCAAACTTTTTAAAATATTGTATTTTTGTTAGTGATTCAATTTTGGATCATGTCAAAAACTAATGGTTTTTGAGATTTTAACAAGCAAGTCCGCGGGCTTTTTCAAGCTGCTCTATAATTTTTTCTATTTCAGGCTTTTCAATGTCTGAAACAAACAGCTCTGGATTATTAAACAGCTTGTTCTGCCTTATCATTCCAGAAAATATCATCTCGTCTCCCATGAGTTTTTCCTTCAGGTTAGAAAAGTTATCAAGCTCTTCAAGTTTAGCTATCTTCTCAATATTCTCAGTAAATAATATGGCTCTTATGTTTCCTGTGCCATCATCTACCACAAGAGAAACCAAAGCCCTTTTCACAGGAATTATTCTTCCGTGTTTTTCGCATATTGCACCCTCAGCGCTTTCAATTACCTTCCCATTGCACTCTGGGCAGACATGGAAGAACTTCGGCTCAAATGCCTGCACAATAAATGCCCTTGTTTTCACGCTGTCTCCCATTTTGAAATCAGCAATTTTCTTCTCATGCCCTTCAATCGTTGTCTTTACATTTTCTATTACCTTTTGGCTGAGCTTGATGTCAGAAAAACCCGTCAGGTGCACTTCAGAATTCCTTACAGAACCATTTGCAATCTCAACGACATCCCCTTCTTTTATAGCATTATCCTCTATGAGCTTTATGTGGTTGGTGTCCCACAAAACACCGCGCACAGCTCCTGTTTCATCAGCAAGCATGAAACTTCCTATTTTTCCTTCTCGCGTATCTTTCTTGTATGACTTGACAGGGAACATCTTGATTATCTTTCCAGTAAGATTAACTTTTTTCATCCCAGATACAAGTTCATTGACTTTCATAATCTGTTTTTCAAAATTAATGTTCATCTCAGCAGCAATAATCTGGGCAGCCCCTTCCCTGGATATCAAGCCAGAAAGCTTTGCTCTTTTTGCTTCTACTTTTCGATTGATATCTTCAACAGAAACTCCCGCTGCTTTCGCAATCCTTTCAATCAATTGATAGTAGTTCGAAGTCATTATAAGGCTAAAGAAAAATTGTTTATAAGCATTATTGTTGTAAGAAAAGAATAATATAGTAGAAATATAGTCCACCCAATATTCGCCAGCGTCGAAGGTTTTTCTGATAATGATTTATGTAATAAATAAGTTTAAAAACACCCCGCGTCTGAAAACAAAATGGCAATGACTGCATTGAAAATCAAGATAATGCCTGAATCACCAGAAACAAACCTTGATGAAATCAAAAAAGAAGCAGAAGTTCTGCTTGCAAAAGAAGGCGCATTGAACATTTCATTTGAGGAAGAGCCAATCGCCTTTGGTTTAAAGGCGCTGATTGCCACGATGGCATGGCCCGAGCAGCTTGACACTGACAAGGCAGAAAACATACTAAGGGACATCAAGAAAGTTTCTTCTGTTGAGATTATTGATTATAGAAGGGCGTTTGGATGAAAGTATCTTTTATCTTGTGATAATAAGTGCTTCAAGTTCTTTCAGCATTTTTAATGGATTGCCTTTTGAGAAATGTTTTCTTGCTGGCTCTAAAATTTTAATTAATGATTCTGCTACAGCATTCTTCAAATCAAGGGGATGAAGTTTGCCTTCCTTGTAAATCCTCTCCAAATCTTCATAATTTTTGATTTCAAGATTTCCTCCAAACTTCTCAGACCTTTTAATTTCCAATTTATTTTTAATGGGAAAAATTATGTGCTTGGTCCAATCTAACACTGGATTAAATTTCGTTTCGCGCTCAGGGCAGAACGCATTCGATATTTTCTTCTTTATTTCTTCCTCAGAATCGTGTATAAAAACAGCAGAACCCGGAATTGATTTTGACATTTTCAGGCTGCTCCATACTTCTTGAATCTTATCCTCAGGAATTGGCCATATTGGCGGTTTGCCAAGCCCCAGCAACAAGTGATGATGAATTGCAATCGGTTTTATCTGCTTTCCTTCTTTGCTCAACAAAGGAGAAAAAGAAAGTTTTAGTGCAACATCTCTTGCAATAACCTGCGCTTTTCTTTGATCAAGCCCTGCGTGAGCTAAGTTGATTCTCTGGATAAATATATCTGCAACTTGCATTGGTGGATAAATTAATTTAGCGAAATCTACTGCTTCACCTTCTTTTCTTCCCATTATAGTCGTGCTTCTCATTATTCTTGCAAGGCTTGTATTTTTGCTTATATCCAGCACATTTGCCCAATACAAGTCATTATTATGATACAATTCGCTTCCTAAGACAAATTTGAGCTTGTCAGGATCTCCTCCTACGCATTTCAGGCTTGCTTTCATTCCTTCCTTGAAATAACCTCCTGCTACTTTTTTAATAACATCAAGATTGCCGCCAAGCTTATCATTTATCCAGGAGTGCCAATCAGCAAGAAAAATGCTGCACTCCACTCCAGCATCCATAAAATCCTTTACTTTAGCCATACAAGACAAGCCAGTTCCTAAATGAATTTTTCCAGAAACTTCAAACCCAATGTAATGCCTTAATTTCTCACCGCTTTCAAGAAGCGCGCGCAAATCTTCTTCTGTAAGTATCTCGGCTGTATTCCTCTTTATCAGCCCAATCCTCTTCTCAATATCCATTATCAAATTTAAGCAAAGAGCTTAATAAATTTAACTTCTTTCAAAAATTTATTAAACCCTGTTTCACTTATAAAAAGATGATATCCGAGGAGCAGACTGAAAAGATAAGGCTCGCGCTGATGAACCAGATAGAGAATATGAATCTTTCTGCAGAAGAAAAAGAGACAGCCAAAACTCAGATAATGGAGATGTCTCCAGAAAAGCTCGAAGAATTTGTCAAGCCAAATTGCGTGTTCTGCAATATAGCAAGGGGACAGATAGACTCTTACAAGCTGATGGAGAATAAAGATGCCATCATAGTCCTGGAAATAAACCCGATGTCTAAGGGGCATTCTATCTTGATTCCAAAAGAGCATATCACGCTCGGGAACTTTCAAGAATCCATATTTTCGCTTCTGCATAAATTCATAAAAAGGATGAACCAGGTATTAAAGCCGAAACAAGTCAATATCACAAGCTCCGAGAGTGAAGGGCATACAATTATCAGTATCATGCCGATATTCGGAGATGAAACAGGAAAAAGAACAAAGGCAGAAACTTCCGAGCTTGAAGAATTGCAGAGAAAATTGACAGTAGAAGAAAATATCCAGAAAATCCTAGAGAAAAAACCCGAGAAGCCTTCTAAAAAACCGGAAATATCAGAACCAGAGATTATAATTGAGAAAGCTCCAATTAGAATACCATAACCATACAATAACTGTAAACGCCAGCAAGAATGATATAGTAAACGGAATTCCTTGTTTTACCTTGACTGATTTGTGATGTTTTCTCAGAAGCCAGACTTCGTGCTCAGTGAGTCCTGTTGTTCTTGGCATGATGGTTTGCCTGCCTATCTTAACCTTGTCAACAAGCCAATCTCCGACTGTCAGATTCTTCGAAGCAACTTTAGTTATCATAATATCTTCAACTGCCTTCGAGTAAATGAAAAGTATTGGAAACAGCAAAAGCAGCACTGCGATTGGTAAAATCATTACATTGACTATTGAAAGAATTAATGACAATGTGAATGATACAGCAAATATAATCATCAGCTTTCTATGCCCAGCAATCCTCTGCTCTAACTTTGTTTTGAACTTCTTTATATTAGTTAAAACAATTCCTATGCTGTAAACAAAACTATAGCCTGCTCCCAAGAACAAGAATGCAAACAAAAATATTGCCATTATTTTAAAATTTTCAAGATAAAAGAACGAAAATGGAAGCACTGCTCCTAAAGCCATCAAAAGTTTTGCATCGCCGCCGCCAAATCCTGTCCTGTACATCCCGTTTCCCAAAGCCCAGAATATTCCCAAACCTATCAAGCCAGAGAAAAAGAAGCTCCACTCTCCCGCGAACAAAGAAACAAAAGCTCTGTATGCAAGCGCAAATGCTATAAGTGAAAAGCTTATCCAGTCAGGAATCTCTCGTTTCTTGAAATCAGATGCAGTTGCTGCAGCCAGCCACATAAACCCAAGCACAATAAGAAAAATCTCGTACATTTTAACCAGTCACTTGCTTAATTGTGCGATACTTGCCGCCATGCCTGTATATCCCGGCTTTTCTCTTCCTTCTCAGATCTTTTTTGGTTTTCCTTCTTTCAGGGCATCCGTAATCCATTTTCTAGCCTGCTAGTCCTCCAAGTGCAATTCCTCCTAATAATGAAAGTGCAATTGTCGCAATCAATGCAACAATCAAATACAGATAAATTCCTCTCTTAAGATTTACTCCTGTCTCATATACTGTCCTGAGCTCATCCTCTCCTGAATCAACAGTTACCAGCGTCCTTGAAAGGATAAAAATAATCTCAATTATGTAAATTCCAATGCTTAGTTGCAGGAAATAAGCTGGAATCATGGCATTGACATCAAATATTTGCAATAGTTCCTGTATATTGCCGAGTGCTGCTGCCTGTCCGGATTGCCCAAGCTCGAACAAGTACTGCAGCTTGCCTAAAATTAATGTTATCATGCTCGCAAGTCCAACAACAATTCCTGCAAGCAATGGAGCCAGGAATGTCATGTTGCTTTTCATATCGCTTACAACTTCTGCCAGCAAATCATGCAGTCTTTCATTGATTTTATGTATGTTCTTGACATATTCTGATATAGAAATCAGGCTGACTGCTGCTATCTTAAGCCCTTTCTTTACACTTTCTATAAGTATTTTCATCGATGTTGCTATCAAGTCAGATGGATAATAGATAATTGCGCCTCTTCTCGGATTGAAAATCGCCTGTTCAAGAGACATGCCAAGTGACTGGATGTTTGAATTGACTATTCTAAAGAAGTTTTCTGTTTTTGTGCCTCGTGTTGACTCTGCGACATGCGCAAATGCAAGTTCTGCCGGCGTCCCATCACCAAGCCTGTTTCCAAGCTGGAACAGCGAGGAAACAAACTCATCTTCAAGATTTCTCGTGTTTTCTCTTGATGTGATAATATCTTTTGTCTTCTCCTTGTATGCTATTGCGAAGAATAATGCAATTCCCAAGGGAATGAACAAGCTCATCAAAATCGCTCCAAGACCAAACGGCCCTGTTGTCACATCTCCAACACTCTTGAACCCGAATATCTTGTCTGCACCAAACAAACCAAGACCAAGCTGGCTGAATGTATAATCACTTTGCAAGCCAAAGAGATTCGTGAAACCCTGGATCTGGAATAAGAATGGAATTAGCCCTATCAGTATCAGCGGCAAGGCAATCAGCAAAGCCTTCTTGTACGGCTTCTTGGAAATGAACTTGGAATAATCTGGATTCAACTCGAGAAGTTGTGATTCTCCGTATCCGCCCGGTCTTTTCAATAATACCTCAGAAGTCATGTAGAATACAAGGAATGGAATAAGGAAATTGAATATTACAAAAACATGCACTGTCCTGAATGCACTTCCTAGCAAGGTTGAGGCTAAAGGCAGCAAAGCAATGCCAAGTGTTGGCAGCACAATTCCAAGCATGTAAAGATTCGTTAACGGACTTCTTACATCTCTGGTAAATTTAAGCATTTTTTCGTAAACGCCGTCAAGTATCACTTGCAGCGCTCTTTCAAGCACCTGGACTCTTCTTTCCTCAGTTGGCTCATACAAGCTGGATTCAACAAGATGGAAACTTTCAACAAACTCTATATTGCTTTCTTTCCATTTCTCAAGATATGCGTCAAGGCTTTCCTTAATTGTGGAATACTTTCCAGTTTCCACATCCCAGAAAACTTTTTTCAAATCCAAAGCCAATGGCGGCTGCAGGTAAGTAGCAGCGAAAGCAACCGCCCTTTCCAAGTTAGAAGTATGTTTCATGTAAGCCACAATATACAGGATACAAGGAACCATCTGGCTGCTTGCTTTAAGCCTTAATTTGTTTGCAAGATGAGCAGGCATTGAATAAAGGTAATAAAACACAAATAAAGCACTAACAATCGTCAGGAACAAGAGTATCAAAGACAAAACATCTGCAATCACAAAATATAGTATAAATACAAGCAATCCTAAAAAAAACACTGCAAGCATTGACATCAAAGCAAGAGTAACAGCCTGGCTTGGCGTTGCTTCAACATGCGCTGCTTCCAGATGCTTCCTCATTTTCTCATCGTCTTTCTTTGAAAGTTTCAATGTCAGGAAGCTTCCGATAGAATGGCACCATTTCTCATATCTTGTAAGGTTGGGCATTAATGACTGCTTGAACCTTAAATAATCCCTGCTGAATCCAGCAACATCAACAGCCTCTGTTTTAATCTGCTCCTCAATTTTCCCGCCATATTTTCTGAGAATTTCATCCACCCCTTTTACCATCCTCGTTAAAGGCAAAATGCTTTAATAAATTTAACTAACTTGCAGTTAAAATTTATTAGGTAAAGAGTTAACTCAAGAAGTATTCTGAATTAAGCATACAAAAGTATATAACATGACATTTATTTCGGGAAAGCATGGGTTTAGGCAGATATCTGGCAACAGCTTTGCTTGCAGGAGCAGCATTTCTTTATTCTCCAAGTCTGCATGCAGAAGACATCCAGCAGAAAGTTGCATTCAAGGATTCAGCAGCGCAAGCGCGAGTTACTCCTGGCAGGGACCTCGAAGGAACTTTGAATGTCAGTGCCTCAAGAGACAAGAATAAATTAGTTTTAGAAGTCAGTGCTGGAAATTGTGAGATAAGAACAGGATTCTCAGAATTCTATATTGGACTGCCTGCAGAGTCAGAAATTGCAGAGATGAAGCAAAGAGCTAAAATAAAAGAAAGGGCACAGGATGGGCGAGGTGAAGAAAAATGGATTGACCTTTATCCTGTAAATGAACTTGTTGAGAAAGGAATTTTCAAAGCAGCAGATTATGTTGCAGACAAGGTAAAGGTGCCTGTTCTTACTGAACTTTTGATAGACAAAGTTGAAAAAACAAAAGCAGCAAGAATACAAGAATGGTACAAGCAGATGAAAAAGAAAGGATTGTTCATGGAAGAACTCTCGCCAGATTATCCAAAAATACCTTCAGCATACCTTACAAACATATCAAGAAGATACGAAATAACCTTGGATGTTGAACCAACCAAAGTGCCAGAAGCAAGAATACAAGTATGTTTACAAGACCAGTATGAAAGAAACATTACAATAAATGACATCTCGGTGAAGTTCGATGGAAGAAAAATTAAACAGCAAGTCCAAGTTAATGTTCCTAAAGGATTAGAAAAATTTCTGATTAACGATAAGGATTTTGTTCCCACCAAATTTTTTGGACCAGAAGAAATAAATAAAATTTTGGGAACATCTGTAAAAGACTCTTATTTAATTGAATATCAAAGTAGCCCTGAAAGCAGAGAAGATTTCACAATTTATGCTTACATTTTAGGAGAAGAAAGCAAGAAACTTAAAAAAGAAAGTGAAGTAATTAAAAAAGTGGGGAAATTAATGGGAGAAATACCGGCAGAATGCATTTTAAATAGTAATTTGTCTGTAGGATACAAAGAAGGAGGTAACGTATATTCTATATTTTTCCCTCCGGCAGAGACGGTTACATCTAAAGGTATGGTGCTCGCAATATATGTTGGTTTTCCCAGTAATAATCTTATAAATAAACATTTAGAGAAAAAAGAGGATGGCAATAAAATCCCAAGGCAGATATATGACAAGAATCTTTTCGAAAGCACTTGTGCTGTGTCAGAAAAGTTAGTTAAGGTGCTAGATCCATTATTCATGAAGGGAGGCGTTAATATGTTCCCATTATTTTTTGTAGACTAAACTAAAGCACCAAAAACTTTAAATTTAATATTTATCAAAAGATTTCATAAACTTTGTGGAGAATTAAAATAAACATTAAATCTGTTTCAATCACCAGAAAAGATCTATTAAATAGCATATATTCATCGCATTCATTAATATTTAGTAAACGAAACAATATCTTTGATTTGTTTGACCATCCTTTCATTGTATTATAGACTCGAATATAATAATAATTAAAAACTAATCGCCATTTATTTGTACATGAGATATAAATGCCTTGCCGAATTACTTCTTACAGCAACTTTGCTTAGTCCAATAGGTTGTGATTTGCATTGTGATAAAAAACCAGAAAAAAGGGATTATACAGCACCACATGCATCATCGCAGCAAGAGACAGTGCAACAGCATGCAGTGCAGCAAGCCCAGCAGCCCACAAAGCCAAATGTTCCAAAAGACTTGGAAGGACTGCTGATAAATGACCCGGAAATAAAAATAGAAAAATTCTATAGCCCGGAGGAATTAAGTCAGCTTGCGAGTTCAGATATTGTCAAGGAGATGTACATGATAGAATATAAACCTTGTAAAAATCCGGATGACTTCGTTATATATGAAATAATCTTAACAAAAAAAGGGATTGATGAAATGGTTGCAGAAATAGGGGAAAAAGAAGCGAGCGAAAGAATTAAAAAAATGTTGGGTATTGGGGGTAAAATATTTGAAATAACAGAAAAGGAACATAAAGAATTAATTCATGGCAGAAAGGAAAAGGTTTTAATGACAAACCCTATAACTGAAGTTGGGGAAATTTTAGTTGAGCAATTCGTAGGAGCAACAGGAATAGTAGAAATGGACGCTAGCACATCTGATGCAGGTATATTTTACAGAGGATACATCACAAGTGGAACATTTGAAGAGATGAAGAGCACAAATATTGGAGCACCTTATTTGCGGTATGATAAAGAAGAATCAAAACCAGTAGTGGACGCTGCTAAAAGATTTTTTGACGTAATGTTCAGAGTGAAAAGCTCTCTCTTAAATACTACCAAATATGAAAGAGCAAGAGATAATGTATACCGTTACGCATCCGAAAATTTTGATTTTCAAGTAAACCCTAAACTCAAAGAGATTTTTGGAATAGAACGTTTTGACAAGTAAAAATCACGCATTAACAACCCATGATTTGCTACCTGCTGGGAAAGGGCCTGCCCCTTCACGCCCATACCATTCTCCCGTTATAGTATCCCCAAATCTGAGGTTCAGGCATTTCTTGCCATCTAAAGAGCAAAATCTTACATCATTCACTTTTGTGCATTCTTCTAAGTCTTTATTGTCACATTCAATATAGTTATATTGTGTCATAACAGACGCCTTAAAATTACAGCGATATTTGGTGGCTCCGCACTTGTCTGCTTCAACCTCTCCATATTCTTTCTTTAATGAGTCTGCATCATTAAATTTTAATATTTCAAATGAAGTCTTCCCAGCTTTGATATATTCCGCCCTTACAAATATCTTGCCTGATTTTATAGCATTAAACATGTTATTATAAAACTCGCCCTCAGACTTTGAATTTATTACTAACAACATCATTTCAGCGGTATTATCATCAGTTTTCAGGAAATTCTTCAATGAATCCAAAGAGGAAAAGTATGAAGGTATACATGCAGTGCCACCATAACAAGAGACTGCTTCTGTATTGATACATTTGGGAACTTGTGGAGCAAGGATAGCGCGCTTGTTTGCTTCATCCCACGTCATAGTTATATCCTGGTAACTATAGCCCAGACATCCTTTAGGTGCTGGAATTCTTAAATAGATAGGCGATGTCTTGCATAAACCTTGCTTGCATACAATCGAATTCCCTCCTCTTGTAATCTTGGTAATTTCTCCTGCCAATGTCAATTTGTAAAGATTTCCTGCAACAATTCCAGAGCATCCATAAGGAACATCTCCTTTTTCATAAGTTTCTATCTTGTCTTTGCACAAAGGCACAAATGTAACAGTATTCTCTGTCTTTGCCCTTCCTGTAAAGTAAAATGCATGATTATAAGCATAAAGTTCATTCACATCCAGAGGAATAGAGTTATAAGGAACTGTATAAGGAAGATATTTGGCATATGCCTGCGAACTTGGATTGAAAAATGCACAGTCCAGTCTGATATATTCTCTTCCAAGAGAAGGGTATATTTCACCAGCAGGAGTTGAAGAATCCAGTGAATGATAAAGACTTATACGGAGAGGAATCCAACTCCAGTCAACTAGATAAAGCCTGACTTGATTAGCTGTTTCATCAACATAAAAACCTGAGTAATCTCTGCCTATTACTTTCTTTGTAATAGTATCATAAATTAATTGTGATAAAAAGTTATGACTGGCTCTGTTTGTATCTACTACCAGCCCTCCAACCTGATTCGGACATGAATCAGGCACAGCAACAGTTTCCTCAACATTAAACTCTTCAAAAGGCAGGGTTGCAAGTTTCTGAGTTATCTCAGCCCGTATTATGAAAACAAAAACCGAAACAATGACAAGTGACACTGCAATCAGCATAACCAGCATGTCCATTTCCATTCCTTTTTTTGACATTTTAACTCCCGAACCTGAAAGCACTCTTGATTGCCTCCCATCCTACAGCCCCTTTCTTGCTAAGAATCAGGTATCCCACAACCATCAGAACAAGAATTGCTATTGCAATAATCCAGTATGCAAGAGTTTCAAGAGCAATGCCTTTCTTGTTCGCCCCTTTTGCCATTTGCAAGAAAGGAAAAAAGACTTAATAAATGTTTTTTCAGAGCAGAAATAAAGATTTTCAGCAGCCCGTAGTTCCTAATTCCTGGCAAGTTTTTAGATACAAAACTCCATCAGCACCAGTATAAGACTTTGAAACAGCGCACGCATCAGTAATGGCAGCGGCCTTGGCAGCAGCATCGGCAAGTGCGTTTGCAGCAGTCACCGCAGTTGTGCATGCATCAATAGCAATCTTTTGTGAAGCAGATACAGGCGCGATTGTGCAAATACCAGTGCAGTCTACAGTGCAATCTAATGGCTTCAACAAGCCCTCTTTCTGAGCATTGCAAGTTGTTTTTGCTTCAGTCTTTTTTGCGCCAGAAGCATCAAGATAAGTTATATCTCTCTTTGCGCAGCAATAATCTTGCATCTGGTTTGTCTGGCACGCAACTAAACATGCTGCCTTGACACTGTCAACATTAACACTTCCTCCAAAAAACTCTTTCATCTTTCCCCAAAGATTAGCCCATCCAGTGCCGAAGCCGAATGCAATCAGCACAAGAACTAAAATCGCAAGAACTATCACAACAAGAGTCCCAATAGCCATCTCAGCGCCCTTTTTGTTAATCTTTCTCATATTGCCTCTTTTATATTCTATTTACATCCTGCTTATTTAAAAACCTTTCTTTTGTGAGCCTCAGCGAACAACCTATCATTTTCACGCGCCAAGCGGCATCAGTGTGCTCGCTTCCTTCTCTATGTCAAATGAATATGCCAGTGTAATGCCTTTCTCAGGGTCTCTATACAAAATTTTTGTGTCTTTGAATGTAACCTTTATTTTATGGCTATTAGTGTCCTCTGAAAAAATAGGAAAAGGAGGCAATACAGGTTGTGTCTTGTCTCCAAGCAAATACTCCAGTTCAGGTAGCTGCTTGTTGAACTTGGCCACGAAATTAGCCTGCACTTTTGAACTGTCACCTTTGCTCTCATCAACAGCTTCCTTTAATGTATCTTCAACATAAAACTTCACAATATCAGCTTTCTTGTATAGATTAAAGACAGAGTCAGCACTTTGCAGTTTTGGCAAAGTATCTTGCTGTGCATTATAAAATATAAACAAGCTTGCAGCAGAAAGCATCAGAGTCATGACTACAAGCAATACAATTGCTATTTGTCCTTTTCTACTCATGCTCATTTGAATTTCAAAACACATTCTATATTCTCACAACTAAGCTGGCAATATTTGTGCAATCCAAAATACCAGCTTCCAATTATACGATGATACTCTGATTCATCCCAGCATGAAACGTCAACACTTCCAGGCAATGGTGTTCCTGCAGGCCCCGATTCTATGTGTATCGTGTTCCTCATTTCACAACAATATCCATAAAAGTCTTTTTCAAAACATAACGAGACACACTTCTCAGCAAGATCCTCGGATGATAATGTTTCTGTTGCTTTTGGAGCCATGAAAATCGCTATCACTGTCGTTATAGTTATTATAACAAATATCATAATGAAAGCAAAAACCCATGTTATTGTTTCTGCAACCTGCGCTTTTTTATTCATGTGTTCCTCCTATAATTCTTAAGATATATCTCTTGTTATCTTTCCCAATAGCATAAATTGTCTTGTAAGCACATTCAGGCATTTGTGTAACCTTAATCCCTTCCAGATGAATGCACCTGTCCCTCAAATCACCATTTTTATATCCCTTGATAGGTTCAAAAGGAAAATCCTTTTTTATTGAACATTCCAGTCCGCCTGTCTCAGGAATTTTCTTGCATTCATCCACAGCATAAACCTGCACATCAAAAAAATAATCCTTGTCTGTGGGTTTCATGTGGCATAATCCTTCAATGTTAAGACTGTCAATACTGAAGCTTAGTTTTCCATCTGTAACAACACATCCTGCAATTCTGTTTACAAGAACATTAGCATCTAATTCAGAGGCATCACTAGCTGCCTGGTATCTCCAGGTTGCAATAACAGTTCCTGCAAGTATTAGTGCAAGGCAGAAATACCACCATATAGAAAGCCATTTCTCTCCTCCTTTTTTATTCATCATGATTTTACCTCAATCATCAAAACATCGCCAAAACCCGCGCCATACTCGCAGGATATTGCGTAAGTTGAAAAATATGGATAACTGAAACCCTGCCCTGTCAAGGCAACCTCGACATTGCCATCCTCACACTTGATAAAATCTGGAATTTTCTTGGCTTCTGCAATCTTTTTATAATTTGCAATATTCAACCCAACTGTAGTGCCTGGCTTTGCAGAATCAATAAACATTGAGATTTCCTTGGCGAGAACCTTTTGCTTCATGCCAGCCCCAGACGCTGAATTGTAGACAAAATAACCCAGCATTAAGATAAAAGTTATATTAAGAATTATAAAAATTACATTTCCCATCAAGATTCCTTTTTTATTTTGTCGCAGGTTTTTGAGTGATTTCAACAATTTCTTCTCCATTCTTGATTGTAAACTTAAGCTCTATCTCATTAAGATAAATTGAAATAAAAGTTCCGAACACTTCTGCTTTCCTGTTGACAAGAGGAATGCACGCTTTTGTTTTATCATCACTCTTGCAAGGAGCCGTGCCCTTGCAAGCACAAACTTGTTTTCCTTCACCATACAATACCCATCCATTAGGCCCAGTAAGAATCATTGTATCACTAGGATTCGTCAAGGTCATAGCATTAATCTTGCCTGAAACTTGTTTTAGTATCTCTTTTGCCTGTTCGCTCTCTGTATGCCCTGCATAAAATGACTGGTAGATTTTGACTGCAAGAGGAACAAGAATCAGGACAATTGCAATAGCTGCAATGATGATTTTCACAATCTCTTTTTCCATCCCTCTTTTATTTTTCATTTTATGGTATGCTTTCTATGACATTGCAATAAGTTTTCAAACTCTCTAGATTATAATTAACAACCCGTACAGCACTGCATCCATAACTTGGATCCTTACCCCACATCATGTCCCCGCAGTATCCTGTTGCAATTTCATAATTATTGAAGGTATTGTACGTCTGATAGCCAATAGCTGCAAGCCCAAGAATAATTGCAGCAGCTGCTCCATATCCAGAAGATAAAACCTTTACTGTCGTGGCAGGAGCAGATGCAAACAACACACCTGCTGCAATAGCATCATTCCTCAGGACTGTTGAAAGGTCAGTAACATGTATTTGCATGAAAACAACAGCCACCTCTGGATTTTGTTTTGTTTCATCAATAATTTTTGCAGGAACTTCTGTAAATGTTGTCTTGTTCTTGATTGTTGGGTATTGAAAATCTTTTTGCTCGAGTTTTCCACCAACATCAGCAACAGAAACACCAGCAGGTGAGCCCTGTGCCATATACTGCAGGTATGAGAATTTTTGTCCGGCAATAGTGTGCGTTGCCATGTAATTGTAAACATTTACATCACCCAATTTTGTTTTGACACTGTCTGGCAGGTTTTTCATGTCCAATGCAATTCTAGAGCATATAACACAGCTTGATTTAGCGCCACTAATCCCAAATTTGTCATACCATCCTCCTGTAAACAGGCTTATTCTTCCCTGCCCCATCATATCCCAGCAGTCCAGAACTTCATCAGAAATTGCTTTTGAGATTTTGCCAGTAGTATCAACCTTTGCCTTTGTGACTTTTTCTTTCTGGAAATCCTGCTCGCAGTTTCCTCCAATAAGCCCAGAAGTCACGCAGACTTTCTGCGTCTTGCATTCAAGTGGAACATAGTCACTAATCCCTTTTGTAACAGCAAGCACTCCTCCTCTCAGGTTGACGCTCTCCCTGCAGACTTCCCGTTCAGTTGTGCCAGAATAATAAATCCTGGATATGAACAGGAGCAGAATCCCGAAACCTATCAGTAAAAGCACGACAGTCACAATAGTTGTTGACGAAATATCACCTTGTTTTTTCCTGCTCATTTTATCCGCCATATTTTTTAATCATGAGATAAATTCCAATAATGCCAAGTGCCACTATAATAACCCACAAAATCACGTCAAATATATTCTCAAATGCCCCCTTCCTTGACATAACAATCAGAGAGAAAAGCGATTAATAAATTTAACTTCTTAAATAAAACAATATTTGAATTTCATCTAATAAAGTCATTAATTCATGGAACCCATTGAGGCTCCTTCTCTTCTTCATTAGGAGTATTTGTTATGTTAGTAACTCTTCCACTCAAGTCAGTAATATAAACATCATTGTCTTTTTTGAACAGTAGTTTCTTGCCATCAGAAGACCATAGAGGAGTATCATTTACATTACCTACTAATTTTTTAGGATTAGAGCCATTAACATCAATTATATACATGTCACTATCCACCAAAAAAGCGATTTGATTTCCATTTGGAGACAAAGAAGGCCTACTTTTGAAATTACCATCAATATTGCTTGTTAGGTCCGTTTGTTGTTTTGTATCAAGATCATAGATTTTTAAATTACTTTTTATATAATTTCCTCTTCCTAACTGAGGCCAATACTCGCCTTTTTCTATAATTAATTTCGATTTCGAAAACCACGAAGTGCCAGGCCCAGCAACTTCGATATCATGCAACAGCGGCCCCGCCGGTAAAAAAATAAAAATATGTTGATGAGGATGGGTAGCATAACTTGGCGTCAAAATCATCTTGCCATCTGGCGACCATTTAATCGGCAAGTCAATATCTCCATTAATTTGTTTGACATTGCTTCCGTCAGAGTTCATAACAAAAAGTTTGCTCATTGCATAAAATGCAATCTTAGTACCATCTGGCGACCATGAAGGCGCAGCATTATACAAATCCGTGGGACTCGGTTTCTGGAGTCCGGTACCATCCCGATTTATAATAAATATTTCATGATGGCGTATTACGTTAAAAGCAATTCTTTTTCCATCTCCAGACCACAAATAATTTGTTTCCTCTTCATCAGGCGTATTTGTTATATTTCGTTTATTAGACCCATCTTCTCTGACTACATAAATATCTTTGCCTGAAAGAAATGAAACTTCATTTTTCTCACCGCATCCCTCGCATCCCCCAACCAGCGCCGCAAGCCCGACAGTTCCATAAAGAACAAGGTTTCTAAGCCAGCTTCTTTTCTTAGGCGATTCATAACTTAATTTCTGTTCAAGCATGAAAAATCAATCATTTCTGAATTTAAAATGATTATTGTCTTGCAGAACAATATTTCCAGCATTAAGAAACAGTTTCTTTGACGCGGGTTAAATTATATTTTTGTTAACACAACCAAGAAGGAATAATGCTGTCAATAATTCAGAACATCTCTTTTGTATTAATGATTTAAATGGATACTCTCTACGCTTTCATCCTCTTGACTTCTTCCTTCATCCATTTCAGCCATTCAGGAAAAACTTTCTCGCCCAAAGGCAGGCCTATTTCTTCCCTTACCTTTTCAGAGATTTCATGAAATACTGAATTAGAAAGATATGTGAACTTGGCTTCAAGCATGTCAGGCAGATTCATTTTCTCAGCAGTCTTCACGATTTCTTCTTTTATCTTTGCCCTCAGCAAAATATTGTCATAAACAGCATCCCAGTTTCCAGCCCAGCCTTTCACAGCAGCAGCAACAGACTTTACTATTTCTGACTCGCCATTTATCAAATCCTGTGTAGGCTCGAGCTCGTCTTTCTCAACATTGTATTTCAGCAAGTCAACAAATCCTTTTTCATCTAAAGGATCCTGCTTCCACTCTTTCCTGACTTCAGAAACACTTACAACTCTTCTGAAAGCCCTGCCGCCGCTCGGGCTTTTTATCGGATTTGCAACAAGGATTATATCAGTCGCCTTGAAGCTTGTAATCGGAACACCTAAATCATTGACAACCCTGTCAAAAACAGCATACGGACTTCCACCATGGATAGTTCCTGCAACAACATTTGACAACGCGCCGATTCTCATTGATTCATACAATGCCTTTGCTTCCTCGCTTCTTACCTCTCCAACAATCAGGCACGAGTCACCAAGTCTCAGGCTTGTCCTTATTCCCTCGTCAGCAGAAACTTCTGCCGATGTCTTCAATAGTGCAGAACGGACTTTCATTCTTTGTATGTCATATCCAAGTTCCCTCAAAGCATCAAAAGGCAATTCAAGAGTGTCTTCCACTGTTATTATCCTGTACTTTGGCATGATTTCCAGAAGCAAGCTTCCAAGCAGGGAAGATTTTCCTGCGCTTCTTGTTCCTGCAACAAGTATTGTCCTTGCTCCCTCAATCAAAAAACTTAACAATCCTGCAGTAAACGAATTAATGAACTTATTCTTGATAAAAAGTGGAAGTGTCCATGGTTTTTCCCTGTGTCTCCTGAACGCGTATGCCAGCCCATTTGGCGAAAGAGGCTGTTGTATAATAGCAACTCTTGCCCTTGCATTTTTAATAGAAAGTTCTGTATCAAGTACTGGATTTGCCTCATCTAATGGTCTTCCAGAAAGCATCCTGAATTTTGCGGCCCAGGACTCGGCATCTTCAAGGCTCGGCATTATGTTTGTCTCGCATTCATCATAATCCCCGTGCCTGACAAAAATATTGTTCAGGGGAATCGGCGCGTTCAATGCAATGTCCTGGATTCTTTCATCTTGCAGAAGAACTTCTATCACTCCAAATCCTATTGTATGCCTCACAAGAATATTAGAAAGCACTTCAAGCTGCGAGTAACTCAATGGAATTGTTTTTGAAGTCGCCAGGTCCTGCAGCAAATCCCTTGCGATATTTGCAAAAACTCTTCTTGTTCTTTCAAAATCACTGAACTCCTCTGCCTTCGGCTGATGCTCTATCAATACATTCCTCGCCAGGTTTAACAGCATCTGATAATCTTCCTCTAAAGTATACTCTGGCGGCAGAAGATGGTAAAAGAATTTTGATTCATCCTTCCTTTTCAAGATAGTCACGGTTGATTTGTCCGGTCCTGATGCAATCTCGTACTGCTCAACAATTTCTGCATCCTCCGGCAAGCTGGCAACAAGCCTGGTAAAAGTGTAGTTCGGAACAATATCTGCTCTGAAGAATTTCTGGTAGATTTCTCGCTCGCTTTTCTTGTACTCTCTAAGAGCAATCTCTTTCTTAACTTCCTTAATCAGCCTCAGGTTTTCCATCAAAGCCAGTATCTTTTCAAGCAGCCTGAGATAATTCATTTCATAAATCTGGAATTCTGGAGGTGTCCTTTCAACAACTTTCTTCTCTTCAGTAATCATTCTCTTCATTTCATAATATGCCATGACAGGGTCTCTTTTCAAAAGAAAGACAAAATGCGTCATATCATTATACTTGTTTCCAAGACATTGCATGCAGTCAAGAACAAGCCTGCTAGGAGTAAGTATTCTTTCCTGCTTCACAAGATAATTGTACAGGTGCGCAATCTCAGCCAGCAAGAAAACCTCGACAGAATCATAAACATAATTCCTCTGCTGCACAAAAACAAGTTTTGAAATATTGGGATTTTCCGCCAATGCCTCTATAGCCCTTGCCATGACATCCCCGGATTCAGCAATGCTCGGCACGAATGCCGCAGTCATGTAATTAATATACATTACATCTGCCCCGGCCTCCCTCACAATTTCATATGCATACAAGGGCGTCTCTTTTTTGAAAAACATAAACCTAGATGCAAAGAAAAGTTAAAATACCTTGCGGTATCAATCTCCGGGTTTAATATTAACTATTCCCGAGTAAAAAGTATTTTAAACCCTTTTTCATTCACATATAAAAGAGGATAAAACAAGAATGGCTAAGGACACTTCTTTCGATTCAGACGTTAACCTGAAAGTCAGGGATTTAGAAGAAAGGGAAAGGCTTTTGAGGGACAGGCTCAATTTGCTAAGCATGAACTTCATAGAAATAAAGGAAACCCTGGAGAAAGAGGTTGTTTCGCTGAAAGTAGACACCGAACAGATGAAGTCAGAAATCAGGAAAATAAAGGATATAATATTAAGGCTTTCAGAAGAACTGGACAATCGGGCTAAAAAATCCGAGCTAGAGCTGGTTGCAAAACAATTAAAAATAATGAAACCTTTGATGATTTAACATGGCAAACGAATCTTTTATAAATCACGTTGTGATGCTGCAGCAGCAAGGATATTCTGATGAACAGATTGTTGCTTCTTTGGGACAAGAAGGTTTGTCTCCAAAAGAGATAACTGACGTAATGGCAAAGAGCAAGATTAAAGCTGCTGTCTACCAGCCAGAATACCAGTATCAGGCACCAGAGCAGCAAATGCCAGCACAATACCCTCAGCCCTCTTACCCTGCCCAGCCTTCACCTGAACAGCCTGCAGCTTATCCTGAATACGTGCAAGGAATGTCAACCGAGACAGTAACTGAAATCGCTGAACAGGTTGTGAGCGAGAAAGTAACTGAAATTTCCAAAAATATTTCTGATATCTCAGCATTCAAGGAAAGGGTTACAAAACAGATAGCAATGCTTGATGAACGCCTTAAAAAAATAGAAAGCATTATAGAAGACTTGAAGATGTCAATAATCAGGAAACTTGGCGAGCATGCTGAAAACGTGAAAGATATAAAAGACGAGATGGGCATGATGCAGAATTCTTTTGCAAAAGTCATGACTCCTCTTGCCGAAAATGTGAGGAAATTGGAAGATATGCTTGGCAAGCCTTCAAGACTCGTTAAACCTTAGCTTTCTTGTCATGCATAACAGCCTCCAGCATCAAAATAATTTCTGCCTGATCCTAAAACAAACATATTGCCCCTGTCTCTTGCGAAGCAACCTATCTACAACCAGCAAGGTAAAGTCGTTTTAACATTAATGGCAAGCGCTATTTCTTAGCCAGAATCCATGATGTGGTTATTGTCGCGAATAACAAAAGAACCGCGCCAATAATCTTCTCCTGATTGCCTATTGTCTTGATAAAAGGAGTCAGCATGCTGGAGAATACCATCACTCCAGAAAAAAGGAAGGATATTATCATTAGGACTATCAGCGCAATCATAAATGGTTTGCTCAAGACCGATTCTATTCTTTTCTGGTCAAATCCTATTATCACAAGAGCCAGCAGCAAAGTGACAATCAATACTGCAAACCATGGCCCTATCTCGCCGCTATAAAATTTAAAGCTTGATGCTGTGATGAATCCGATAGCAACAAAAAATCCAATGAAAATGTTTAGAAAGTCGCTCTGCCCAAAAATTTTCGTTTTTGAAAGCAATGCGTAAACAATTGTGAATACAAACAAGAACCCAAAAACAGGCATGAAATAACAAAGCCCAGATACATCCATCGCCATTTTATGCCTACGATTTCTTTTCAGACTTTGCCGAGCCAACTATAACCGCAACTATTCCAGCGATTATCAGTATTCCAATGATTATCATTGATCCAAACCTGTCCCAGAATCCGGATTGAAGATTATAGGCAGAGAAGGATGAAATTACTATAACCAAGAATATGACTGCACCAAGTCCGAAAAAAATCCACTTGTAAGCTACATCCTCTCCTGTAATAAAAACTCCTGCAAGAATCATTCCAACAAGCAGCACGCTAAGCCCGACGCCGAAATGAGGCATTATGTCTGAAAAGAACTTTGGAACC